>VFQP010000574.1_pt1 | contig 66481 bp, 67 predicted proteins | sample 3512351 | NCBI WGS metagenome assembly VFQP01 (sample SAMN10412372, study PRJNA504923) | tailings metagenome | isolation source: Relicate 1 Philex TSF1 revegetated site | place: Philippines: Tuba, Benguet | collected 2017-08-29
AACCTCTGGTGTGTCAGTTGTTCCGCCAGGAGCACCGCTGATTAGCTACGTTCGGAACGGATAACCGCTGAAAGCATCTAAGCGGGAAGCCGGCTTCAAGATGAGATTTCCATGACTTAGGTCGAGAGGCTCCCAGCTAGACTACTGGGTTGATAGGCGGGATGTGGAAGCGAGGACTAAAGACTCGTGCAGCTGACCCGTACTAATAAGCCGATAGATTGATAACACACTTCTCATGAGAGAGATGTATCGCGTCCACTTTGTGGTTCCCGATTTACGGTCGGGAACTGCGTCCAGACATTGTTCTGGCCACAGATGAGACATAAATCCATAGTGTTTCGGCGGCCATAGCGAGAGGGAAACGCCCGGTCACATTCCGAACCCGGAAGCTAAGGCTCTCAGCGCCGATGGTACTGCAGGGGCGACCCTGTGGGAGAGTAGGACACCGCCGGACTTATTTGTGAGATGGCCACCCGATCTTTCGGGTGGCCATTTCGCATTTAACCCGCCATTCTCAGACGGCGCCCACGGGGCGCGACGAACAGGAGGCTCGACGTGAGCGACAGCCCGCGCGACGACGATCGAGAACGTCGCCCTCGGCGACCCGCCGGTGGCGGAGCAGGGCAGGGACAGGGTCGAGACTCCCGTGGGGGTCGTCCGAGCGGCGGTACGCCGTCGGGTCGGTCGTCGGGTGGCACGCCGTCGGGTCGGTCGTCGGGCGGTACGCCATCGGGTCGATCGTCGGGCGGTACGCCGTCGGGTCGGTCATCGGATCGACGTCCCGATCGCGCGGGCGGAGCCCGACTGCCGCACGCCGGTAAGCCTGGCGCGGCACGGACCGGCTCCCGCGATGGCCGGCGTGATGACCGACGAGACGATGAACGTCTGTGGACTCGCGAAGGCAAACCCGCTCGAGGCGATCGCGCAGCGCGAGATCTGCCGCCGGAGGACGACGGCTACGACACCCGCATGGTGCGTCCGCACCACGAGGACCCGCCGATCCCCGACTCGGTGACGCCCAAGAGCCTTGACCGCGTCGCCCGCAACGAGTTGAAGACACTCACCGCGGAGAACCAGGAGTTCGTCGCGCGGCACCTCGCAATGGCGGCGCAACTGATCGACGAGGATCCCGAGCTCGCGCATCGGCACGCCCTGTCGGCGTCGCGGCGCGGGGGCCGTATCGGAATCGTTCGCGAGACCCTCGGCATCACCGCCTACGCGACGGGAGACTTCGCACTGGCCTTGCGCGAGTTGCGCACCTACCGACGGCTCACCGGGCGCGATGACCAACTCCCGATGATGGTCGACAGCGAACGCGGCCTCGGTCGCCCCGATCGTGCCCTCGAACTCGGCAGGTCCGTGCCGCGCGCGAGCCTGCCGGTTCCCGTGCAGGTCGAGCTGGCAATCGCGATGTCCGGCGCGCGGCTCGATCTGGGCCAGCCGGAACGTGCCCTTGAGGAGTTGCAGATTCCCCAACTCGACCCGACGACTGCGTACTCGTGGAGCGCGCCCTTGTTCTCGGCATACGCGACCGTGCTCGAGGATCTTGGTCGAGTGGACGAGGCGGCCCAGTGGCTGCGCCGTGCGGACCTCGCGGCCGAAGCGTTCGCGCACGACGATGCCGATGACGACGTCATCGAGATCGTCGAGGAGGAGGGCGAGAGTGGAGAGGTCGGCCCGTGAACATTCTCGATGACATCGACGTGGTGCTCGCCGACCTCGACGGCGTGATCTACCGGGGCCCCGACGCGATCCCATATGCCGTCGCAGGCATGAACGCGATTCCCTCCTCGATCTCGGTGGGATACCTCACGAACAACGCGTCCCGATCGGATGCAACCGTCGCCGCGCACCTCACCGATCTCGGCCTCACGGTGCGTCCCGACCAGGTCGTGACTTCGCCGCAGGCCGCCATGGCGCTACTCGCCGACCTCGTACCGGAGGGATCGACCGTGCTGGTCGTCGGCGGGGAGGGGCTCACCGTCGAACTCGAGCGCCGCGGCTACGTGATCACGCGCACCCAGGAAGACCAGCCCGTCGCCGTCGTGCAGGGATTCGATCCCTCCGTGGGGTGGCTGCAGTTGGCTGAGGCGGCCTTCGTGCTCGGCGGCGCCGGCGGCGCCCACATCCCGTGGATTGCGACGAACACCGACTGGACGCTTCCGCTCGCGCGCGGCACCGCGCCGGGGAACGGCACGCTCGTCTCCGCGGTGCACACCGCGGTCGGCCGGCTGCCGATCGTCGCCGGCAAGCCCGAGACGCCGATCTTCGAGGAGGCGATGCGCCGGTTCGGCTCCCGCAAGGCTCTGATGATCGGCGATCGCCTCGACACCGACATCCTCGGCGCCCATCGTGCGGGAATCCCGTCTGCGTTCGTGCTGACCGGCATTGACGGACCCAAGCAGGTGCTCGCGGCCGCCGTCGACCAGCGCCCCACTTACCTGCTCGACGATCTGCGGGGCCTTCACGAACCGTATCCGCACGTCCAGACGACGGGCACGGGCGACTCGGTCGTGACGACGGTCGGCTCCGCTCGCGTGCGGCGCGACGGGACTCGGCTCACTGTTGAGGCGGGCGAGGGCATCGACCTGCTGCGCGCCGGCGCGGCCGCGATCTGGTCGTCGGGCCTGGCCATCTACGCGCTCGACGTGCCGCCGCGGCTATATTCGTGACATGACCGACGAGCACGATGACGACGGCCTCCTCTCGCGTTTGCGGGTGATCGAGGACCAACCGCTCGAACAGCGTGCCGAGGCGTACGTGCAGCTCCACGACGAGCTGACCGCCCGGCTGGAGGGCAGCGACCACGGAGCGCATGCCTGATCCGTCGGCCGACCGCCGACTGGATGCGGAGCTCGCCGCGCGGGGCCTCGCCCGGTCGCGCACACACGCGGCGACGCTCATCTCGAGCGGTGTGGTGACGGTCGACGGCATACCGGTGGTCAAGCCGTCGGCGCGCGTGCGTTCCGACCAACTGCTCGAGGTCGCCCAGACCGACCATTACGTCAGCCGGGCCGCCCACAAGATCATCGCCGCGCTCGATGGGTTCGGGGTCGACCCGACCGGCCGCCTCGCTCTGGATCTCGGCGCATCAACAGGTGGCTTCACGCAAGTGCTTCTCGAGCGGGGCGCGAGACGCGTGATCGCCCTCGACGTGGGACACGACCAGTTGGATCCCGCCGTGCGATCTGACGACCGGGTGGTCGCCGTCGATGGCGTCAACGTGCGCTACCTGACCCCCGAGCAACTGTTGGAGCTGTCCGGCGGGCCGGAGCGCCCGTCGCTCGTCGTCGGCGACCTGTCATTCATTTCGCTCACGCACGTGATTCCGGCGATCGTCGCGGTTGCGGAGCCCGGCGCCGACATCCTGCTGCTCGTCAAGCCGCAGTTCGAGGTGGGGCGCGGGGGAGTGCGCGAGGGGATCGTTCGGGACGCCGGTCTGCGCGACGAAGCGGTGACGGGGGTGCTGTGGTCGGCGTGGGATGCGGGCCTGCGGACGCTCGGCGTCATCCCCTCCCCACTGGCCGGATCACAGGGAAACCGTGAGTATCTCGTGCACCTGAGCACGGACCGAGGCAGTGATCCGTCAGAATGGAGTGCAGCCGTCTCCGCGATCGCGTGACGCTGCCCGACCAGCGGGAGGCACCCACCGTGACATCCGATCGTCACATGCTCGTGGTTGCGCACACTGGCCGCGCCGAATCGCTCGAGGCGGCCATCGAAGTGTGCCGTCGTCTGATCGCCGATGGCCTCATCCCGGCCCTGCCGGCGGAGGAGCACGATCGCATCGTCGAGGAAGCGCCCGATCTCGCCCCCGTCGCCCTGCTCGGGCGCGACGTCGAGATCGGCGATCTGGAGTTGGTGATCGTGCTCGGCGGCGACGGCACCATCCTGCGCGCCGCCGAGCTGGCGCGTGGCTGTTCTGCGCCGCTCCTCGGGGTCAACCTCGGTCATGTCGGGTTCCTTGCGGAGAGTGAGCGGGAGGATCTCAGCGAGACCGTCACGCGCGCCGTGGCCCGCGACTACCTCGTCGAGGAACGCATGACGCTCTCCGTGCGCGTCAAAGTCGAATCCGAGGTCATCTACGAGACGTGGGCGCTCAACGAGGCGACCGTCGAGAAGGCCAGCCGTGAGCGGATGCTCGAAGTGGTCATCGAGGTCGACGGCCGCCCGCTCTCGTCGTTCGGTTGCGACGGCGTCGTCATGTCGACTCCGACCGGTTCGACCGCCTACTCGTTCTCGGCGGGCGGACCGGTGGTCTGGCCGAGCCTCGACGCGATGCTGCTCGTGCCGCTCAGTGCCCACTCGCTCTTCGCGCGCCCCCTCGTCGTCGGGCCGGACTCCGCCCTCGCCGTCGAACTGCTCGATCGCACGAGCGCGGCGGCGGTGCTGTGGTGCGACGGTCGACGCGCCTTCGACCTGCCGCGGCGGGCACGCGTGGTCGTGCGCCGGTCGCCCGTCCCCGTGCGCCTCGCGCGACTGCAACAGGCGCCGTTCACCGACCGTCTCGTCAAGAAGTTCGCTCTGCCTGTGACCGGCTGGCGCGGGCCGGCGCCGGAGGAGGGGCGGCCGTGATCGAAGAGATCTCGATCCGCGACCTCGGCGTGATCGGTGAGGCTCGGCTGCCCGTCGGTCCGGGGTTGACGGTGCTGACCGGCGAGACCGGTGCCGGCAAGACCATGGTCGTCACCGCCCTCGGTCTGCTGCTTGGCGAGCGCGCGGATTCGGCCGCCGTTCGCGCAGGACGCGACCAGGCCGTCGTCGAAGGTCGCTGGATCGTGGCTGAGGACGGCGAGGTCGCCGAGCGCGTGCGCGACGCCGGCGGAGAACTCGACGGCGGGGAGTTGCTGCTCGGCCGGTCTGTCTCGAGCGAGGGACGCAGTCGTGCCGTGGTCGGCGGGCGCAGTGCGCCCGTCTCGGTACTGAGCGAGATCGGGGAACGTCTCGTCGTCGTCCACGGCCAGTCGGATCAGGTTCGGCTGAAGTCGACGACGGCCCAACGCGAGGCGCTCGATCGGTATGCGGGCGAGGAGTTCGCACGCACCCTCGACCGGTACGCGGCCGTATTCACCCGCTGGCAGCGCGGCCAGGGCGAGCTCGACGTGCTCGTGGCCGAGCGCGACGCCCGGGCGCTCGAAGCGCAGGAACTGCGGTCGGCCATTGAGGAGATCGCCGAGGCGGCCCCGCAGCGCGGCGAGGATATCGCTCTCGCGGAGCGGGCGGACCGGCTCACCAACCTCGAAGACTTGCGCTTCGCCGCGGCCCAGGCTCACGATCTGCTTTCCTCCGAGTCGCTCGACGACAACCGTGACGTGCTCGGGCTGCTCGCCGAGGCGCGCCGCCAGCTCGATCGCGTTGCCGGCCACGACTCCGCTCTCGCGCCGATCAGCGAGTCGCTTGCCGCCGCATCCTTCGCGATCGGCGAGGTGTCGGGTCAGCTTGCGAGCTACCTCGGCGGCCTCGACGCCGACGGCGCGCGGGAACTCGAGACCGTGCAGGAGCGTCGAGCGGTGCTCGCCACGATCGCGCGCAAGTTCGGGCCGACCCTCGACGACGCCATCGACTTCCTCGATTCGGGGAGCGCGCGCCTGCTCGAGATCGACGGCGATTCCTCCCGCATCGACGCGCTGCGCGATCAGGTGGCGGCGGATCGGGATGAGGTGATCGCCCTCGGCGCGGAACTGTCGCGCCTGCGCGCGGCCGCGGCCGCCGAGCTCGGGGCGCGCGTCACGGCCGAACTCGCCGACCTCGCGATGGCCACCGCGGTCGTGTCGATCACCGTGGAGGACCGCGCCGATTACACCCTCACGGGCAAGGACCAGGTCACGTTTCTGCTCCAGCCGCACCCGGGTGCCGAACCGCGGCCGCTCGGTCGGGGCGCCTCCGGCGGCGAGCTCTCCCGGGTGATGCTCGCGATCGAGGTCGTGCTCGCCGGAGTCGACCCGGTGCCGACCTTCATCTTCGACGAGGTCGACGCCGGCGTCGGTGGCGCGTCTGCGATCGAGGTCGGCAAACGGTTGGCGCGGCTGGCTCGCAACGCTCAGGTGATCGTCGTCACGCATCTCGCGCAGGTGGCGGCGTTCGCGACCAACCACCTGCGGGTGCTCAAAGACAGCGACGGTTCGGTGACCGCATCCAGTGTCGAACAGCTCGCGGGGGAGGCGCGCATCGCCGAGATGGCGCGACTGCTGTCGGGACTTCCCGACTCGGAAAGCGGTCTCGCGCACGCCCGCGAACTCGTCGATCTGGCCCGCGACCTCGCCTGAACGGCGGGGTCTGCGCGCCAGCTTGCACAGGCCGTCCTGCCCAAATGCAGGAGCTGCCTGCCCATAAGCAGGAACCGGCGGCGCGGAAGACGGCGACATCCGCGACTTTCCCGCAGTTCGACACCAGGAGACTCCTGCATGTGGACAGGAGACTCCTGCATTTGGGCATGGGAGGGGGATGGGGGCGGAGTCGCGCCGCGCGTCGGGGCGATGTGGTCGGCGCGTGCGATACGATGAAACCCCGTGGTGGATAATTCCCGTGGGACCGTGACCAAGCACATTTTCGTCACCGGGGGAGTCGTCTCCTCGCTGGGCAAAGGCCTCACTGCCGCGAGTCTCGGCAATCTGCTCACAGCGCGCGGTCTTCGGGTGGTCATGCAGAAGCTGGACCCCTACCTCAACGTCGATCCGGGAACGATGAACCCGTTCCAGCACGGCGAAGTGTTCGTCACCGACGACGGTGCCGAGACCGACCTCGACATCGGCCACTACGAGCGGTTCCTCGACATCAACCTGTCGCAGGCCGCGAACGTCACCACCGGTCAGATCTATTCGCAGGTGATCGCGCGGGAACGACGCGGCGAGTACCTCGGTGACACGGTGCAGGTGATTCCGCACATCTCCGACGAGATCAAGCGCCGGATGCGACTGCAGGCCCAGCCCGGCCCGAACGGGGAACCCGCCCCCGACGTGATCATCACCGAGATCGGCGGAACCGTCGGCGACATCGAATCCCAGCCGTTTATCGAGTCGGCCCGGCAGGTGCGTCACGAGCTCGGCCGCAAGAACGTCTTCTTCGTGCACGTCTCGCTCGTGCCGTTCATGGCCGCGTCGGGCGAGCAGAAGACCAAACCCACCCAGCACTCGGTGGCGGCGCTGCGCTCGATCGGCATCCAGCCCGATGCGCTCGTGCTGCGCAGCGATCGTCCCGTGTCGGAGGGCAACAAGCGCAAGATCGCGCTCATGTGCGACGTCGACGAGGCCGCCGTCGTGAACGCCGTCGACGTGCCGAGCATCTACGACATCCCGACGATGCTGCACGACCAGGGCCTGGACGCCTACATCATCGAGCAGCTCGACCTGAATGCGGGCGAGGTGAACTGGGATGGCTGGCGCGAACTGCTCGAGACGGTGCACGACCCGCGTCACGAGGTCACGATCGCGCTCGTCGGCAAGTACATCGACCTGCCCGACGCGTACCTGTCGGTGACGGAGGCCCTCAAGGCGGGCGGCTTCGCCCATCAGGCGCGCGTCAACATCCGCTGGGTGCCCTCCGACGAGTGCGAGACGCCGGAGGGGGCGGCACGGATGCTCGCCGATGCGGACGGCATTCTCGTGCCGGGCGGTTTCGGCGTGCGCGGCATCGAAGGAAAGCTCGGTGCGCTCAAGTTCGCGCGCGAGAACATGATCCCCGCGCTCGGCTTGTGTCTGGGGCTGCAGTGCATGGTGATCGAGTACGCGCGTGACGTCGCGGGCCTGCCGGGGGCCTCGTCGTCGGAGTTCGACCCGGAGACGGAGTTCCCGGTGATCGCGACGATGGCCGAGCAGGTGGACATCCTCGCCGACCACAACCTGGGCGGCACGATGCGACTGGGCCTGTATGAGGCCGCGCTCGAACCGGGGTCGATCGTCGCGGAACTGTACGGGTCGGAGCGGATCGCGGAACGTCACCGTCACCGCTACGAGGTCAACAACGCGTACCGCGACCGCATCGCGACCGCGGGGTTGCGATTCTCGGGAATCTCGCCCGACCGCACTCTCGTCGAGTTCGTCGAGCTGCCGCGCGAGGTGCACCCGTTCTACGTGGGCACGCAGGCCCACCCGGAGCTGCGGTCCCGGCCCAATCGCGCCCATCCGCTGTTCCGTGGACTGATCGGCGCCGCCCTCGAACGTCAGCAGGCGACGCGCCTCTTCGACCTGCCGGACCCGGATGACACCGACCCGACCGACGACGATGAGTGACGCCGACTCCCCGGGCGCGGCCCACGCGACCGGGCCGGGTGAGGGGGAGCCGATCCGCGACGAGCCTGTGACTGCGCAGGTCACCTCGTCGACGGTCGAGTTCGCAGGACGTGTGTGGGACATCCGCCGGGAGTCCTTCGCGTTCGGCGACGGCACGATTGCGCGGGACTTCGTCGACCACACGGGCGCCGTCGCGGTGCTCGCTCTCGACGAGGAGGACCGCGTGCTGCTCATCCAGCAGTACCGGCACCCGGTGCGTCAGCGCGACTGGGAGTTGCCCGCAGGCCTGCTCGATCTGGAGGGCGAGGACCCCGTCGTGGCCGCCCAGCGCGAACTCGCCGAGGAGGTCGACCTGGTTGCCACCGACTGGGCGGTGCTGAGCGATCTGCTCGTGTCGCCCGGCGGGAGCAACGAGGTGATTCGCATTTTTCTTGCGCGCGGCTTGACCCCCACCGCGGAGGTGTTCGACCGCACCGAGGAGGAGGCGGAGATCGCGCTGCGCTGGCTGAGCCTCGACGAGGCCGTCGAGGCGGTGCTCGAGCGCCGCATCCAGAACTCGATCTTGTGCGTCGCGGTGCTCGCCGCGGACGCCGCCCGCGCCCGCGACTGGCGCACGCTCGGCCCCGCGGATGCGCCGTGGCCGCAGCATCCACGGAACAGGCGATGACGCCGCGAGACGTGACGCTGCCGGTCGCCGTCGACCGCTATGTGCGCCACGTCTCGATCGAGCGGGGGCTGTCGCCCAACACGGTGCAGGCGTATCGACGCGACCTCGACGGCTACCTGGCGTCGCTGGCGGGGCGTGGCATCGAGCGCCCGGCGGCGATCACGACCGCCGATGTGAGCGCATTCGTGACGGCACTGCGCACCCGGCCCGAGCGGCCGCTGACGGCATCGTCGCTCGCGCGCGTGCTGTCGTCGGTGCGCGGCTTCCACCGTTTTCTCGTGGAGGAGGGCTACGCGGATGCGGACCCCGCGTCGGAGGTGTCCCCGCCGAAGCTCGCGATGCGCCTGCCGAAGGCGATCACGATCGACCAGGTCGAGGCGCTGCTGGCGGCGACCGACGGCGATGATGTGCGGCCGATGCGCGACAAGGCGATGCTCGAGTTGCTGTACGCGACGGGTGCGCGCGTCTCGGAGCTCGTCGGCCTCGACGTCGACGACGTCATCGAAGGCGATGTGGTGCGACTGACCGGTAAGGGCAGCAAGCAGCGCATCGTGCCGGTCGGCAGCTTTGCGCGCGCCGCCCTCGAGGCCTATCTCGTGCGGGCCCGGCCGGTGCTGGCCACGCGCGGCCGCGCGACGCCGGCCCTGTTCCTGGGGATGCGGGGCGGGCGGGTCTCACGGCAGAACGCCTGGTTGATCATTCGTGCGGCCGCGGAGCGCGCGCAACTCGGCATCGAGATCTCGCCGCACACGCTGCGGCACTCGTTCGCGACCCACCTGTTGGCCGGCGGCGCGGACGTGCGCGTCGTGCAGGAACTGCTCGGACACTCGTCCGTGTCGACGACTCAGCTGTACACGCTCGTGACCGCCGACACTCTGCGCGACATGTACACGACCGCCCATCCGCGGGCCCGCTGAACCTTCAACCTCTGGTCGAGGTGAGCCCGCGCGGGGCCGCGCGTGCCCGCCGGGGGTGCGGAAACACCGCCGTACACTGGTCAGCATGACGACGCAGCGGGACGAATCGGCGATGCTGCCGGGTCTCGAGCCATCGTCGGCGGTCGGCCCCACCGGGCGCCCGCTCACCGACTTCCCCGAGCCCACACCGCTGCGCGGCCACGGCCCCGCCCGCATCATCGCCCTGTGCAACCAGAAGGGTGGCGTCGGCAAGACCACAACGACGATCAACCTGGGCGCGTCGCTGGCCGAATACGGCCGCCGCGTGCTCGCGGTCGACTTCGACCCGCAGGGCGCGCTCTCCGCCGGCCTCGGCATCGCCACGCACGACGTAGCCACGGTGTACGACCTGCTGCTCGGATCGGTGCAGGACCCGAACGAGGCGATCGTGCACTCCGGGCATCCGAACCTCGACGTCATCCCTGCCAACATCGACCTGTCGGCGGCGGAGGTGCACCTCGTCAACGAGGTCGCGCGCGAGACGATCCTCGCGCGGGTTCTGCGCAAGGTGAGCGACCGCTACGACGTGGTGCTCATCGACTGCCAGCCGTCGCTCGGCCTGCTCACCGTCAACGCGCTCACCGCCGCGCACGGCGTGCTCATTCCGCTCGAATGCGAGTTCTTCGCCCTGCGCGGAGTCGCGCTGCTCGTCGAGACGATCGACAAGGTGCGCGACCGGCTGAACCCCGCGATCACGCTCGACGGCATCCTCGCGACCATGTACGACCCGCGCACCCTGCACTCCCGCGAAGTGCTCGAGCGGGTGGTGGAGACATTCGGCGACCAGGTGCTCGAGACGGTGATCGGCCGCACGGTGAAGTTCCCGGATGCGACCGTCGCGGGCGCCCCGATCACGACGTTCGCCCCCGACCACTCCGCGGCGGAGTCGTATCGCCAACTCGCACGAGAATTGATCGCGCGTGGCGCCGTCGCCTGAGGCGGTCGGCGAACTCGAAGCGGAGGCGACCGGCTTCTCCGTGTCGCTGACGAACTTCGAGGGGCCGTTCGATCTGCTGCTGTCGCTCATCGCCAAGCATGAGCTCGACATCACCGAGGTGTCGCTGTCGGCGGTAACCGACGAGTTCATCGCCTACCTCAAAGGCCTCGACACCCACGAAGAGTTGGAGCAGGCCAGCGAGTTCCTCGTCGTTGCGGCGACGCTGCTCGACTTGAAGGTCGCCGGTCTCCTCCCGCAGGGCGAACTCGTCGATGCCGAGGATGTCGCGCTGCTCGAGGCTCGCGACCTGCTGTTCGCGCGTCTGCTGCAGTACCGGGCGTTCAAGGAGGCGGCGCGCTGGTTCGCCGGGCGGCTCGACGTGGAGTCGGGGCGGCACTTCCGGGCTGTGCGCCTCGAAGAGAAGTACCGTCGGCAGACTCCCGAGCTCAAGTGGACCCTGTCGCTGGAGGACTTCGCGGCCCTCGCGACGCTCGCGTTCACGCCGCGGGAGATCCCCACCGTCGGCCTCGACCATCTGCACGCGCCGCTCGTGAGCATCCGCGAGCAGGCCGCCCATGTCGTGGCGATGCTGCGGCGCGGCGAGCCGATGACGTTCCGGCAGCTCATCGCCGGCGCGGAGCAGAAGGGCGTCATCGTCGCGCGTTTTCTCGCCGTGCTCGAGCTGTACCGCGGCGCGTTCATCGGGTTCGAGCAGCTCGAACCGTTGGGCGAGCTCACCATCCACTGGTCGGCCGAACACTGGTCGGACGACAGCCTTGTGAACCTCGGAGCCGACTATGGAAGCTGACCCGACCACCGAGTTGACGCCGGATGCGCTCGATCCGCACGCGGAGGACTCCGCCGAGGAGGCCGAGGACGTCGCGAGCGGCGCGGACGGCGACGCGGACGGCGACCAGCGTCCCCGTGCCGTCGTCACCGATATCGAGCGCGCGCTCGAGGCGATCCTCATGGTCGCCGACGAACCGCAGAGCCTCGTGCACCTGGCCACGGCGGTCGGCGCGCCCGTGCCCGCGGTGCGCCAGTCGATCGAGCGGCTCGTCGCCGACTACGACGGCGAAACCGGCGGAGCACGCCGCGGGTTCGAGCTGCGCGAGGTCGGTGGCGGGTGGCGCATCTACGTGCGGCCCGAGCACGACCCGATCGTGCGCGACTTCGTGCTCACCCAGAACCCCACCAAGCTCAGCCAGGCGGCCCTCGAGACGCTTGCGGTGATCGCCTACAAGCAGCCGATCAGTCGAGGCGCAATCGCCTCCATCCGCGCCGTCAACGTGGACTCGGTCGTGCGCACCCTCCTCGGCCGGGGCCTCATCACCGAGGCGTACACCGACAACGAGACGGGGGCGATCCACTACGAGACCACCCCGCTGCTGCTGACCCAACTCGGCATCAACTCGATCGAGGAGCTGCCGAAGATTTCGCCGCTGCTCGATGACGGGTCGTCCGGGTTCGATGAGCAGCGCTGACGAGGCCGCGCAGGCGGGAGGCCTCGCGCATCCGGAGGGCGAGCGGCTGCAGAAGGTGATGGCTGCGGCGGGGGTCGCGTCGCGGCGCGCATCCGAAGACCTCATCGCGCAGGGTCGCGTGAGCGTCAACGGCGAGGTCGTCACCGAGCCGGGTCGACGTGTGCTGCCGACCGACCGGGTGACGGTCGACGACGTCGCGATCCAGCTCGACGTGAGCAAGCGGTACGTGATGCTCAACAAGCCGCCGGGGGTGGTCAGCTCGATGGCGGATGAGTCGGGGCGGCCCGACCTGCGCCAGTTCACGAAGGACTACCCGGAACGACTCTTCAACGTGGGGCGCTTGGATGCGGCGACGTCGGGGCTGCTCGTGCTCACCAACGATGGCGAGCTCGCGCACGTGCTCGCGCATCCGTCGTTCGGGGTGACGAAGACCTACATCGCACGGGTTCAGGGTGCGGTGTCGGCGCAGACGATCGCCCGGCTGCAGTCCGGCGTGGACCTCGACGACGGGCCGATCGCCGCCGACAAGGCGCGGCTGCTGCCGCATGGCGCGGGCAAGGGGCAGAGCCTCATCGAGGTGAGCCTGCATTCTGGACGCAACCGCATCGTGCGCCGCATGCTCGACGCCGTCGGTCACCCGGTGCTCGACCTGGTGCGCCGCCAGTTCGGGCCGTTGCACCTCGGATCGCTGCCGCTCGGGCGCAGCCGTGACCTCACTAAGGTGGAACTCGGCCAACTGCTCACCCTGTCCCGTTCGGGGCAAGACGCGGCCCCGAAGGTGAAGGACTGACGTGGCGGATCGTCGACTCGCGGGGCCTGTGCGCATCGTCGGCACGGGCCTGCTCGGCACGAGCATCGGGCTCGCGCTGTCGCAGCGCGGAGTCGATGTGTCGCTGGCGGATGTGTCGCCTGGCAGTGTCGCTCTCGCTGTCGACTACGGGGCCGGCCGCCGCGCCGCGCCGGGGGATGCGCCGGAACTGGTGATCGTCGCCGTGCCGCCGGATGTGACCGCCTCCGTCGTCGCCGCCGAACTGGCCGCGCACCCGGACGCGCTCGTCACGGATGTCGCGAGTGTCAAGGCGGGACCACTCGCGGAGCTCATCGCGATGGGCGCCGACGTCTCCCGCTACATCGGATCGCATCCGATGGCGGGGCGGGAGCGCAGCGGCGCGATCTCCGCACGCGCCGACCTGTTCGTGGGGCGGCCGTGGGTGATCGCCGGGCATCCGGGCATCACCTATCGCCGCGCCGCGCCCGTGGAGCAGTTGGCGCTCGACCTCGGCGCGATCCCGGTCGAACTGTCGACCGAGGAGCACGACCGCAACGTCGCGCTCGTGTCGCACGTGCCGCAGGTGGTGTCGAGTCTGCTCGCGCGGCGCCTGACCGGCGCGCCCGACTCGGCGGTGTCCCTCGCGGGCGGCGGGCTGCGTGACACCACCCGCATCGCCTCGAGCGATCCGGAGCTGTGGGTGCAGATTCTCTCCGCGAACGCGGAACCGGTCGCCGACCTGCTCGCGCTGTACCGCGACGACCTCGATGCGGCGATCGCGGCGCTGCGCGCACCGGACGCGCCGGGCGCGCGCCGCGCGATCGCCGAGCTCCTGGCCGGCGGCAACGCGGGCGTCGCCCGCATCCCCGGCAAGCACGGCCAGCAGGCCCAGTACAGCCAGCTCGTCGTCATCGTCGACGACCGTCCCGGCCAGCTTGCGCGTCTGCTCACCGACATCGGTGAGGCGGGCATCAACATGGAAGACCTGCGCCTCGAGCATTCGCCGGGGGCGCAGATCGGTCTCGCCGAGATCTCGGTGCTGCCGGAGGTGGAAGCGCGCCTGGCCGATGAGCTGGTGGCGCGGGGCTGGACGATCTCGGAGGTGTCGGCGTGACGGTCGTGGTGGCGGTGGACGGTCCCGCGGGCAGCGGCAAGTCGAGCGTGTCGAAGGCGGCCGCGCGCGAACTCGGGTTCGGTTACCTCGACACGGGGGCCGGCTACCGCGCGCTCGCCTGGTTCTGCCTCGATTCGGGGGTGGACACGCACGGTCCCGCGGATGTGATCGAGGCGCTGCCGCGCTTCGAGTTCGCGATCGGCACCGAGCCGGACGGCTACTTCGTGCGGGTCGGGTCCGAAGTGGTGACGGAAGACATCCGTGAGCCGCGCATCTCGAAGGTCGTGAGCTCGGTCGCGCGCATCCCGGAGGTGCGAGCGCACCTGAACGAGCTGTATCGCATGATCATCGACACCGCGCCGCGGCCCGGCATGGTCGTGGAGGGCCGTGACATCACCACGGTGCTTGCCCCCGACGCCGAGGTGCGGATTCTGCTGACCGCGACGCCCGAGGTTAGAATGGCCAGGCGCTCCGCGGAACTGTCGGGGGTCTCCGCCGAGACGACCGCCCGCGACCTGCACGCGCGGGATGCGCAAGACTCCCAAGTGGTCGACTTCATGTCCGCCGCCCCCGGCGTGACCACCATCGACTCGACCGAGCTCGACTTCGCGCAGACCGTCGCCGCGGTCGTCGCGCACGTGCGGTCGGTGATCCGCACCGATCCACCACCCCAGACGTAAGGATTCGCCATGGCCGACGCCGTTGACCACACGAGCGACGGGGACTCCGACGAGGAGTTCCCCGAGCTGGATGCGGAGCTCGTCGACCGGCTGAGCTCCCTCGAAGATGACGAGGCCGAGCGTCGCGCCGAAGCGCTGCGCGCGGGCCTGGCGGAGTACGACCTCGACGACGAAGACTTCGAGCTGCTCGAGGGCGCCGAGGAGGGCGTCGACGGCATCACGTATCTGCCGGCGTTGCCGGTGCTGGCGATCGTGGGACGCCCCAACGTGGGCAAGTCGGCGCTCGTCAACCGCATTCTCGGGCGCCGCGAGGCCGTCGTCGAAGACACCCCGGGTGTGACGCGCGACCGCGTCAACTACAAGGCCGAGTGGGGCGGGCGGCGTTTCACGATCGTCGACACGGGCGGCTGGGAGCCGGACGCGAAAGGCATCAACGCGTCCGTCGCGGCGCAGGCGGAGGTCGCGATCGACCTTGCCGACGCGGTGCTGTTCGTCGTGGACGCGACCGTGGGGGCGACGTCAACGGATGAGCATGTGGTGCGGTTGCTGCGCGGCACGAAGAAGCCGGTGATTCTCGTCGCCAACAAGGTGGACGACGCCTACCAGGAGCCAGAGGCGGCGGCGCTGTGGTCGCTCGGGCTGGGGGAGCCGTGGCCGGTGTCGGCGTTGCACGGTCGCGGTGTTGCTGACCTGCTCGACAAGGTGCTCACGGTGCTGCCGGAGGTGTCGGCGGTCGCCAAGGAGGAGGTCGGCGGACCGCGGCGGGTCGCCATCCTGGGCCGCCCGAACGTCGGCAAGTCGAGCCTGCTCAACAAGACGGCGGGCGAGGAGCGGGTGGTCGTCAACGAGATGGCGGGCACCACGCGCGATCCGGTCGACGAGCAGGTGGAGATCGCGGGCAAGTTCTGGCGGTTCATCGACACGGCGGGCATCCGTCGCCGCGTGAACCTGCAGCACGGCGCCGACTTCTACGCGACGTTGCGCACGACGGCGGCGCTGGAGCGCGCGGAGGTCGCGATCGTCGTGCTCGACGTGACCGAGCCGATCAGCGTGCAGGACTTGAAGATCATCGACCTGGTGCTCGAGTCGGGCCGCGCCCTCGTGCTCGCCTACAACAAGTGGGACCTGCTGGATGACGAGCGCCGCATCTACTTGGAGAAGGAGATCGAGCGGGACCTTGCGCACGTGGAGTGGGCGCCGCGCGTGAACATCTCCGCGAAGACGGGGCGTCACCTCGAGAAGCTGGTGCCGGCGTTGGAGTTGGCGCTGCAGTCGTGGGATACGCGCATTCCGACGGGCAAGTTCAACGCGCTCATCGCCGAACTGGTGGCGGAGCATCCGCACCCGGTGCGCGGCGGCAAGCAGCCGCGCATTCTGTTTGGCACGCAGGCGTCGACGCGTCCGCCGACGTTCGTGCTGTTCACGACCGGGTTCTTGGACCCGCAGTATCGCCGCTTCATCACGCGCCGCCTGCGGGAGATCTTCGGCTTCGAGGGCACCCCGATCAACGTGAACATGCGCGTGCGGGAGCGCCGCAAGCGGTAGGGGGTTCGGTGCGCGTGGTCACCTCCGTCGGTCGAGTAGGCGCGCAGCGCCCCTCCCCGTCGGTCGAGTAGGCGCGCAGCGCCGTATCGAGACCACCGCGTTCGGCGTGATTGGTCTCGATACGCGCCTGCGGCGCTACTCGACCGACGAGGATTTCGCGCGTGGCGCCGCTTCCCGTCGGTCGAGTGGGCGCGAAGCGCCGCTCCCCGTCGGTCGAGTAGGCGCGAGAGCGCCGCTTCCCGTCGGTCGAGTAGGCGCGCAGCGCCGTATCGAGACCACACCACGCGGGTGGTCTCGATACGCGCCTGCGGCGCTACTCGACCGACGAGGGAGCGGGACCGACGCCCGGGACGGGCGTTGGCGCTGGCGTCGCGCGAAGGCCAGAAATGGCCTTCGCCTGAGCTCCAGCGCGCTAGTGCCCGCCGGGCATCCCGGCTCCGCTGAGAGCGGGGTCGGGCTTGGGCACGAAGAAGGTGGCGGCGACGGCGAACAGGGAGATGATCGCACCGGCGAGGAATGCCCAGTGCACGCCATTGGCGAGTGCGATCTCGGTGGGTGCTCCTGCCTTGGCTGCCGCGCCCGCCGTGTAGAGGGCGATGAACAGGGCCGTTCCGGCGGCTCCGGCCAGCTGCTGCGTGGTTCCGATGGTGGCGGAGCCGTGCGAGTACAGCTTCGGCTGGAGCGATCCGAGACCTGACGTGAACAGCGGCGTGAACATGAACGCGAGTCCTGCGCAGAGCAGGATGTGCGCGATGAGCACGAACACCCACGGCGTGGTGTCGGAGAGGAACGTCATGCCCCACAGCACACCGCTGACGAGGAAGCTGGCGGGGATGATGAGCGGTCGCGGTCCGACGCGGTCGTAGAGGCGGCCGACGATGGGTCCGAGGAAGCCCATGAGGAGGCTGCCGGGCACGACGAGCAGGCCGCTGGAGAGCGGCGTGAAGTCGAGCACATCCTGCAGGTAGATGGGCAGCAGGATGACGGTGCCGAACAGGGTGGCCATCATGATCGCCATGAGGATGATGGAGACGGCGAAGCCGCGCGACTGGAATGTGCGCAGGTCGAGCAGCGCACGGTCGACGCGCTGCATCCGCAGCTGACGCCAGATGAATAGGGCAAGTCCGATGGCGCCGAAGCTGACGGGCAGCCACGGGGTGACGGGGGCGTTGCCGGCGGCCGCTTCGCCGAAGAGGCTGAGGCCGTAGACGAGTCCACCGAACGCGAACGCGGAGAGGATGACGGAGAGCACATCCACCGGCACCTTGACGGGCGTGTTCACGTTGGTGACGCGCATCGCGCCGAGCACGAGGGCGGCGGCGGCGATGGGGACGACGAGGATGAAGATCCAGCGCCAGTCGAGCAGGTCGAGGATGAGCCCGCCTGCGGCAGGGCCGACGGCGGGGGCGACGGACATGACGATGGAGATGTTGCCCATCGTCTTGCCGCGCGCGTACGGCGGCACGAGCGTCATGACGGTGGTCATGAGTAGTGGCATCATGATGGCGGTGCCACTGGCTTGCACGATGCGGCCGAGCAGCAGCACCTCGAATCCGGGTGCGATGGCGGCGATGGCGGTGCCGGCGGTGAACAGGCTCATCGCGAGGATGAACACCGCACGGGTGGACAGCCGCTGCATGAGGAACCCGGTGATGGGGATGACGATCGCCATGGTGAGCATGAACGCGGTGGACAGCCACTGCGCGGTGCTCGCCTCGATGCGGAGGTCTTCCATGAGGCGGGGGAGGGCGACACCGATGATCGTCTCGTTGAGGAAGACGACGAAGGTGGCGGTGAGCATGAGGCCGATGACGACGCGGTTGCGGCGCGCGATCTCGGGGGAGAGTTCGACGGCGGGGCCGGCGGGGATGTTCATGCCGTGACCGTCGTGCTCGGGGTCGAGCACTTCTCCGGTGGCGGCTTGGGGAACGCTGGCTTCGAGGCCGGCGGGAAGAAGGTCGGGGTCGGTCGGTTGGGCGCGGTCAGTCACGAGTGTCCTGTCAATGCGTGGGCGGATGGAGCGTTGCGGTGATGGCGAGCGGCCCGGCTCGCCGCGAAAGACTCGTCGCAAGTTGACGATGTGAACATCCTGCCGCATCCCGCCGACACTGGATGACCAAACGGCCCTTCTGCGCGTTCGCGTCGCGCGAACACGCTAAGCTATTGCAGTTGCCACGGGCTGTGGCGCAGCTTGGTAGCGCACTTGACTGGGGGTCAGGTGAGTCAGAGCGGCGGGACTGTCCGAAAACTAAACAACGGGATGTGGCGCAGCTTGGTAGCGCACTTGACTGGGGGTCAAGGGGTCGCAGGTTCAAATCCTGTCATCCCGACAAAAAGCCCTGGTGAGAGGTAACTTTCATCAGGGCTTTGTCGTTTCTGGGCGTGGTCACTGGCTGGTCCACTCGCCTTCTCGGCGTGATCTGCTCCGTGATGAAGTGGACCACTCGCGTTCGGCTCCGACGTTGCCGGAGTGGACCAAAAGGTGCCCGCAAGGTGGACCAATCTGCGGGCATGCGGCTGCTCCGGCCCCCGCGGGAAGGGTCGGAGCGTGGGCTCTGGGTGCTCATAGACGGGGTCCGTCGCGGCGGCTGGTGTCCTTCCTGGCTGGAGCGGAGAGGAAGTGGTTGGCCTGCCTGGCGGCTTCGGCGAGGTGCCTGTGGTCGGGGTGGAGGTAGCCCTTGGTGGTCTCGATCGACTGGTGCCCGAGGATCTCTTGGAGCACGTGCAGGGCGATGCCGGCGTCGGCCATCCATGTCGCCCCGGTGTGGCGGAGGCCGTGGCGGGTGAGGTTGCCGAACCCGAGGCTCTTCACGAGGTCGTCCCAGTGGGTCGCGTCGCGGACGGTCGCGGTGGTCAGGACGCCGCCGCGGGGTCCTCGTAGGAGGGGCTCGTCGGGTTGCTTGCCAGTGGTGAGGCGTTCGAGAACGGGTTCGAGTGCGTCGAGCATCGGCACGGGGCGGTCTCGCCGGCCCTTGGTCTGCTTGATGACGAGGCCCCCTCGGCCGGGGTAGTGCTGGCGTCTGATCCACACGATCCGGTTGTCCCAGTCCACGTCCCCGGCGCGCAACCCTGCGACCTCGGAGCCACGCGCGGCCAAGAGAGCGGCGAGCATGACGTGATCGGAGTACGACTGGTGCACCTCCCCGCAGGCGTCGGCGAGCTTCCGCAGGGTGGCGAGGTCCGGGAGCGCGTACTGGCGCAGCGCCCCGGTGGTGTGGGTGACGTGCTTGCCGAGGTTGCGGCGGGCGCGGTGTTTGGCGGGGTTGATCGAGATGATGTCGTCGCGGACGGCTTCGTCCAGGACGCGCACGAGCGGGGCGATGGAGTTCTTGATCGTGGAGGCGGAGTGCTCGGCCTCCCAGCCGTCGATGGTGCGGTCGATCATCCCCGCGGTGATTTTCGCGACCCGCACGTGTCCAAGCGCGGGCAGCACCCGCAGCCGGAGCCCGGTGTCGTAGAGCTCTGCGGTGGAGGTGGGGTCCAGGCCGCGCTGCCAGCGGTCGCCGATGGAGGCGGCGTACTCGGTCAGGGTGACGGTGGAGTCGGTGCCGGTCTCGGTGGCCTTGCGCATCTGGTCGAAGAACTCCTCGACCTCCTCCATCGTGCGGACGTGGCTGACCCGGCCGACGCGCTTCTTCGTGGATGGGTCGGTCCACCGCACTCGGGCACGGAATCCCTCGGTGCGGCGTTCGACGTCGGTGGTCAGTCCGACGCCGACCGGCGGCATCCGGCGGTTGCGGGGGTCAGCCATGAGCGGCCTCCTGCTCGCTCACCCAGGCACGGACGGTGACGGGGTTGTACCGGTAGACGCCGCCGACCTGCACGAACGGCGGACCGACCCTCTCCCGCCGCCACCGGGACAGCGTGGCCTGCGAGACGGTCAGAAACTCGGATGCCTCCTTGGGGCACCACAGCGGCTCGACCGCGCCGATACCGCGATCACTGGGCGGGCTCGTCATTGTCATGCACCTCGCCGGTGGCCGGATCGGCGCCGAGGCTCGCGTAGAAGGCGTCCTCAGCCGCCTGACGGCGGGCGACGTCAGCCTTCACGAACGCTTTGAAGTCTGCAGCCCGGTCCGGGATCAGCACGTCTTCGATCGCCTCGGTAAGCGCCTCACCTGGCCACGCGGTCTGTCGAGTGGGTCGGTCGCGGTCTAGGCGGGTGCCGCAGGCAGCCACCCAATCGCGGAGCCGCTGGCGAGCGTCGGCGAAGTCTCGGTGCCAGCCCAGAGGTGCCGAGCCGTTCTGCTCGGGGTCGTAGGCGCACAGCCAGTGCAGATGCAGCGCCGACAGCTCCCACACCAGCTCGGGGTGGCGATGCCAGAACGGCGGGATCACGGCCACGCCGAGCCCGTAGGTGTGCCGCAGCCAGGTCACCCACTTGTCGAGCTCGACCCATTCGCCTTCGGTTTCCTCGGCAGTGAGGAGGTTCCAGTTGACCGGGTGCGGTGGCTCCGCGAGCAGGTTTTCGTCCGCGTCCTGCTGTTCGTCGGTGTCGGTTTTGTCTCCCAGCGGGGAGGGCTCGGGCTCGTCCGGCTCGGGAATCGCAGGGGCCTCGGTCACGATCGTCTCCTGGCTCACAGTCCGAACGTGGGCGTGGAGGACGGGGACGTGCGGCGAGGCTCATCGTGGCTCGCGGTTGCCCGAGACGCGGCCGGAACCGGAACCTCCCGCTCCGCGGCGGCTCGGGCGGCGCGGGGACTGCGGTCGACGTCGTAGCTGGTGCGGGCGGTATCGTGGCCGATCTTCTTGGCGACGAACTCCTCACCCTGGACGGTATGCCCGTCGCGCTCGTACTCGAACGGGTGCGTGTAACCCTCGGCGACGAAGCTGTCGCCCTTGACGAACCGCTCATGCGCACGCTCGGCGGTAGCCCGGTAGGCCACGAGGTCGTGGAACGTGGTCTCCAGCTCGGTGAACGATCCGTCGCTGTTGCGCCGGTAGTGCTCCTGCCCGACCCGGGCGTACAACCTCGCCTCGCCCGTGCTCGTGCGACTGAGCTGCGGGTCCGAGGCGACGAACCCCGAGAACGACTCCTGCGTGCGGATCACCATGACCACTGCCTTCCTTCACATCCGCAGCCTTCACCACGAGGCCGCTCTTGTCAGTCAGGTGCGTCAGCGCTCTCCTGCGGACGCCGCTTCAACATCGCCTCGATCCCGGCCCTGTCGGCGCGCAGCTCGGTGGCGTCGGGCCGGTTCGTCCAGGCGCGCATTCTCGTGACGATGGGAGGCGCGGCGCGCAGCAGGACGAGGGCGGTGCCGAACGGGAGGGTGCGGATCGCGTCGGGCGGCATGATCGGCACCCGTCGGATGGAGCGCTGCGCGGAGCGTGAGCCGTGGTCTCCGACCGTGGTGGAGTCGGTCACCTCGTCGCGCTCGCCGATCAGCGTGGTGAGGTCGTGCAGGTCGCGGCTGTTTGAGGCGCCGCCGAGGATGATCTTGACGATGCTCGCGTCCCAGATCGCTCCGGCCGCGTTTTCCGACCACTTCTCGCGGGCCTGGGCGAGCGACTGCAAGACGGGCATCGTCGTGATCCCAGTGCCGCCGCCCTCGGCCATGAGTGTCGGCAGCGACGGCAGGGGTGCCAGGTTGCCGACCTCATCGAGCGCCAGCAAGACAGGCGGGTCGAGTCTCGCGCCGGGGCTGACCGCGGCGATGCGCCGGGCAGCCTCCACGACGTCTTCCACGAACGCGGCGACCAGGGCCGCGCTGTTGTTCGCGCCGGCTCCGGTAGCCAGGAGGTAGAGGGTGCCGCGGGCTCGGAGGAACGCTTCGGGGTCGAAGTCCTCGCCCTCCCTCGGGCTCACGGCATCGAGCACGCGAGGGTCTGCGAGGGCCGCGAGGGCGAGGGACACACCCTGCCAGATCGAGTCGCGGGTGCGGGGATCGGAGTCGATCATCGCCTGCAACGACTCCGCCCACCCGGTCGCTGCCCGTGGGTTGGCGGTGAGGATCGCCACCGCGTCGGCGGCGGCGGACGGGTCGAGGGTCCAGCGGAACAGCTCGCCGGGTCCGCGGTGGTCGAGCGCGGCGGCGTGGAGCAGGGCCTGGAGCGCGCTGCGGGTCTTGCCCTCCCAGAACCCGCCGCCCTCGACCCCGCCGGCGGACAGGCCGGTGCCAGCCGCAAGGCCGGTGGCACGGATCATCGCTGTCAGCGGGTCATCGCATCCCCGGATCGGCGACCAGCGCATCCCGGCGGGCACCCCTTCGGCCAGGTGCTGCGGGTCGAAGACGGCAACAGGGCCCATCGTCTGCCGCGCACGCAGGGTCGCGGTCAGGTTGTCGGGTCGGGTGCTCGTCGTGATGACGGCACCGGCGGCATCCAGGATGGTGTTGATGACGATGTGGGCTCCCTTGCCGGAGCGGGGTGGGCCGATGAGGAGGATGGAGTCTTCCACTGAGGCCCAGACCCCGCTGCCGCGGGCGGCGCCGATCCGGTAGCCGACCTCCTCGGGCCGGGGCTTGTCGAGGGAAGGTCGCAGGTGGGTCGCGCGGCGCAGCAGCGCCTTCGCCGAGGCCGCCCTGGCGACCTCGGCACGAGTGGCGATCCCGGCGATGCGATAGGGGTCGGTTCTGGCCTGCCGGCCGTGTTCGCGGGCGAGCCGCCAGACCCACCAGCCCAGCGCCCCGACCGCGAGGATGAGGACGGCGGCGGTGATCCAGTACGCCACCGCGTTCAGTCCCGGCGCGTCGAGCGGCACCGCCGGGTCGAGCGGGTCGAGGAGAACCCCCAACCCTGCCTCGACGCCGCCGGCGGGCTGATCCGCGCCGCTGATCCAGGCGGCGACGGAGCCCGCCCCGCGCAGGATCGCGGCGAGTGCCGCGGCGGCGACCAGCAGGCCGATGCCGAGGTTGGTCAGCTCGTCCCCGAGGGAGCCGGCCGGTCGCGGGGTGCTCATTCGGGGTGGCCGATCGTCACGGCGCCGGAGACGCGGCCGAGCAGGATGACCTCGCGGGTCGGGCTCGCCGCGAGCTGGGCGGCCTCGATCAGGCCGCGCATCGTGCCGTCCGGCGCGGCGTCGCCGTGGGCGATGACCACGGCGATCGCCACGTCCTCACCGGGCACGAACCCGTCCCCGTATAGCACCGGGAGCGGCGCCGGCGCGGCAGGTCTCCCGGGCGGTTCGGGCACGGCTCGGCGGCGGGAGGGCGTGATGATGTCGGTGAACACGGTCCCGTCCGCCTCGCGGACCTCGACGCGCACCGGGGATCGGCGCTGGTCGGTGAGCCGGTCGAGGACGGCGGCGAACGAGTCGCGGCGCCAGGGCGGTGCGAACGGTTCCGGCAGGTGCGGTGCCCCGTCGACGGTGACGGTCATCGTGCCGTCGCCGGCGACCTGCATGACGACGTGCGGCAGGACGATGGGAACCTCTGGCTCCTCGGCAGCGTGCTCGCCGGCGGCGCGCTTGTAGCGGGGCCGGCTCATCGGCTCTCTCCCGGAGTCTTCGAGATTCGTGAACCCGCGTCAGGATTCGTGAACTCCCGGGTTTCGCCGGTCATCCGGGCGGTCGTGTCGAAGGCCGCGAGCTCGGCGGGGTGAAACTGGTGCTGCACGACGAAGCTGCGGTCCTTGATCCTCCACAGACCCTGCCCGGTCCCGAGGGATGGAAGCAGCTTCTGCTCGGTGCCGGTCAGCCCGAGCGCGGCGGCGGTCGTGCCGAGCTGGTCGGGCTCTTGGCGGTAGACGATCCGCACCTCGGCGTTGGCGAGCAGCGAGGACGCGAGCGCGCGCATCGCGGTCCCGGCGTCGCCCACGTTGTCGAGGTCGGAGAGCTTGTGGAACACGAGCATGTTGCTGATCCCGTAGTGCCTCGCCAGCCTCCACTGGGCGTCCATCCGCCGCAGGAGGCTCGGGTACTGCATGAGCCGCCACGCCTCGTCGTAGACGACGAATCGCTGTCCGCCGTTCGGGTCGGACAGGGCCGACTCCATCCAGGCCGAAGAACAGGTCATCAGCACAGAGATGAGGGTCGAGTTCTCCGCGACCCGCGACAGGTCCAGCGACACCATCGGCAGGCTCGGATCGAACCGCACCGTCGAGGGGCCATCGAACAGGCCCTGCAAGTCGCCGGCCACCAGGCGGCGCAGGGCGTGCCCGACGAGACGGCCGTCCTCCGCGAGCCGCCGGTCCTCGTCGTCGGCGGGGTTCGGGGCAAGAATCCGTTCCACCACCATCGGAAGGATCGGCACCTCCGCGCTGCGCACCGCGTCCGCCAGGGCGAGGTCGATGGCGGTGTGCTCCAGTGGGGAAAGGGTGCGGTCCAGCACGGTCTCCGCGAGCGCGCCGATCAGGTCACGGCGGCGGGCGGCGACCTGAGAGGCCCACTCGGCGTCGCTGACGGTGGAGGGACGGTGGCCCTCATCGAGCGGGTTCAGCCGGTTCCGCAGCCCGTGGCCGAGGACGATGGCCCGCCCGCCGACCGCCTCGGCGACAGGCGTGTGCTCCCCTTTCGGATCGCCGGGGACGTAGACGCGCCGCCCGAACGGCAGCGACCGCGTATAGAGACTCTTGGCGAGCGACGACTTGCCGCTGCCCACGATGCCCGCGAGCACGATGTTCGGGGCGGTGATGACGCCGCGCCGGTAGAGCTCCCATGGGTCGAACACGAACGATCCGCCGCTGTAGAGGTCCTGACCGATGAACACCCCCGAGGAGCCGAGACCCGCCTCGGCGAGGAAGGGGTACTGTCCGGCGAGCGTCGCGCTCGTGTCTTGGTGGCGCGGGAGCCGGAACCGGCCCGGCGTCCGCAGCGCCGCCGGCCCCGCCTCCCCGGCGGCGGGCAGGTAGATCGTCGCGTGCTGCTCGGCCTGCTCGGCCTCCCACTTGGCCTTTGCCTCGGCCTTGCGGGCGGTCCGTGCGTCGGTCTCGACCTGCGCGGCCGCGAGCCGGCGGGCCTTGCGGTGCTTGCGGCGCTCCCCGTTTGGGCCGACCAGGACGCTCGTGTGCAGCCGGCCCTCCTCCTGCCCGGTCACAGCGCGAGCCCCCGACTCGGTGTCGAGGACGCCTGCGGGCGGGCGAACCAGTCCGTGTCCCCGCCCGCGCGGTCCTGCCGTCCGTTCGGGCGCTCGGTCGCCAGGTTCTTCGCCGCTGCGAGTTCGGTGTCGGTGAGCACGGGGTCGACGTCGTATTCGCGCAGGAGGGAGACGTGTCCCATGAACGGGTTGTAGGTCAGCGTGTAGACCTCGCTCGTCGCGGTGCTGTCGAGCTTCCCGGCCGGCGGCGTGTCGTAGACGTACCCGTTCTCGAGCGCGGCCTGCGTGGTCTCCTCGCCGAAGTCGAACCCGGCCAGGTGCTCGATCGCCGCATCGGTGCCTTCGCGCCGGATGAGGTCCGGCACCTCGTCGGCCTCGGAGCCGTCCAGGAATACGACGCTGATCCACCGCGGCGCGGGCTTCGAGTGAGGCGCCTGCTCTGCGTCGAGCGCGGCCGGGTCGAGCTCGGCAAACACGGTCAGGTCGGTGTAGCTGCGCAGCGCGGCGTCGGCGGCCCACTGCGGGAACAGGCCCTGGTTCTCGGGATGCATGCCGGGGTTGTCGAGCGCGTATTGGCGGGCTTCGCCGGCGGCGCTGAGGTAGACGGCGAGCTCGCGCAGAGCCCGGCCGGGATCGACCGGTGCTCCGGCGCCGGTGAACAGGTCCCGGCCCTCGACGCTCTCGCCGCTGGCGGAGTCCTCGACGCGGTAGGCGTAGCGCTGGTGCTCGCCCATCGGCTCGTCCGGCCACACCGTCAGCGTCAGCGTCCCGACGTGCGCGGTCGTGCGCGCCGGTTCGCTGGCCGTGGGCGCCCGCCAGGCGATGCGACCGGAGTGCTGGGCGGCAGCGTCGAGCCGCCACTCCACCGTGTTCAGCAGCGTGCCGGCCTGGTGCAGCTCGTCCGCCGCGGCGAGCGCGGAGGTTGCGCCGGCCGTCTGGTCTCCGGCATCGTCGTGGGCGAGGACGCGGTTGTCGATGTGCGCGTCGGCGAGCTGGTTGAGCACCTGCCGCAGCGACCGGACGCCGGCGAGCAGGTCACCGATCACGGGGTAGGTCGCGGCGGGCTCGGGCATCGCGCGGGTTGCGTGGGCTAGGCCGCGCAGCGCGGCGGACGCCTCGGCGGCGTCGGCTTGCGGGTCATCGAAGGTCGGCATGATCGGACTCCTTGCGTTCGGTTCGTGAGGTCGGTGTGCGGGTGCGCCCGGTCAGACCGACCGGCACAGCGGCAGCGCGGCGGCGGTGAACGCGACGGCCTGCTGGCCGACAAGCCGCCGCGTCTCGCACGAGGCTTGGATGGCGGCCTGCTCGACGGCGGCCACAGCGGCGTCGAGGTCGTCGATGGTCGGCGCAGAGACGGAGATGAGGCCGGTGATGCGCAGCACGCCGTGTCCGGCGGTCAGGTCTGCCTCCTGCTGGAGTACGTCGTCGAGCTCGGCGGAGGCGGCGGTGTCCTCGACTTGGCCGATCTTGCGCCGCTGGGCGGCGTCCGAGATGAGCTCCGTCTTCTTCTTCCGCAGGTCCCTGGCTGCCTGGTCCGCCCTGACCGGGGTGTAGTGCAGGGCGAGGGTGCGCAGGATTCCGTTGGAGAGCACGAGCGGTGCCAGGAAGCCGGGGTAGACCGCGGAACGGGGCCATTCGGTGATCCACAGCACCGCGTGGAAGGCGGAGTCGGACCGCAGCCGGTCCCAGGTCTCGGTGACCGCGACGGGGCCGGCGGTGGCGAGGTCGCGGCCGAGCGCCCCGTGGCGTTCCAGTGCGGGGGCGGCGGCCGGGTCGTAGGCCGAGCGGAGGATGACGGCGACCTCGCCCGGCGTGAGCCATCCCGTGCTGGTGAGCTCTGCGGCGCGCAGTGCGGTGGCGAGTGCGCTCATCTCCTGGCGCAGCACCGCGGCGGCGCCGCGCATCCCGCCGCCCGCGGTGCGGACCTGCCGGGCGGCGGCCTTCATGTCCAAGGCGAGGCTGATCGTCGTCGCGTGCCGCTCCCCGGCGGGACCGGCCCGCTCGATCAACTCCGCATACGTGGTCGCAGCCCACGAGCCCTCGTCAGTGCCGTGCTGGCGCCACCACTCCGTCAGGCCCGTGCCGCTATCGGGCAGGGTCCGCTCGGAGACCTGAATCCGGGCGATGCGCCCGGAGCGGCACGCGGCGGCGAGAACGCGGCCCCAGCCGGAGACGCGGCGCTGCTGCTCACCGGGGTCGAGGAGCACGAACGCGGGATGGCTCACGCCGAGGATCGCGGTGAGGGTCTGGGCGTGCGGGTCGTGGATCAGCGCCGCGCCGGTCTCGGGGTCCTCCCACTCCCGCAGCGGCGCAGCGTCGCCGGGAAGGGCGAGGGTGCCTGCGGGGCGCGGCTTGATGACGCGGCGGCGGTAGATGAGCTGGCCGAGGTAGGTGCGGAACGTCCAGCGGGCGACGATGGGCACCCACTCGATGAGCTTGCGGCCGCCAGCCGGGATGACCGCGAGCAAGGTCGCGATACCCCAGACCGGGGAGGTCCAGGCCAGGCCCATGCCGCCGCCGGTGTAGAGGCCGGCGACGACGGTGAGCACCGCGACGGCCAGGATGACGAGCTGCGGCAGCGAGAGGCCGAGCATGACCCCGCGCTTGGTGAGGCGGGAGAACTGCACCGTGGCGAGCGGGTAGTCGCCCTGCGTGGTGGAGGCCATCGGACTACTCCTTCCCTGTCGGCTTCGCGGACGGCGGCGGCGGGTCCTGCCGCCTCGTCGCCCCGCCGGACGTCGCCGGCGGGGGCGACGACGTGGGCGGTGCCGAGGTCGGGCGGCCCGAAGGCGTGCCCTGCGAGGGCGGAACGGGCGGCGGGGACACCTGCTCGGAAGCGGCTCCGGCGTGGCCCTCGGCCGCGCCGCCGACCGCGCCGCCGGCCTTCGGCCCCGCGGTGGCCGCCCCCTTGGCGACTGCCGCCCCGGCCATGACCGCGAGCCCGACCGGGCCTGCCGCAGCACCTGCGCCCGCCGTGCCAGCCCCGGCGCCGCTGCTTGCTCCCGCGCCGGCGCTGGCCGATGCGGCTCCGGTGCCTCCGCCGGCGGCCGGGGCGCCGCCGGACGGCGCGGGTGGGCCTGCGGAGCCCGAACCGCCGCCCCCGCCGGGGGCGCCGCCGTCGAGCACCTTCTTGGCCGAGTCGGCCGAGGGTGCAGCGGGGATCGGGACGGGCCGGTTGAGGGCCTGCTTCGCCTCCTGCTCGGAGCTCATCGCGTGGTACATGTCGATCCCCGCGAACGAGAGGAACTTGTAGGTGATGTAGGGGGCGAACGCGCCGATCGCCATGAGGACGACGCCGGCGATGGGGTCGCTGATGGACGCCAGGTCGAGTTCGATGGGCGCGGAGACCTGCGCGATCGCCACGAGGAAGATGACGACGAGGACGAGCTTGGAGAAGATCAGGGCGATCACGAAGGTCGCCCACTTGCCGAACCATCCTTTGGTCGCGTCCCACGTCGCCCCCGCGAGCGCGATCGGGCCGAACACGATGGCGACCAGCAGCAGCGCCTTGCGGATGAGCAGGGAGAACCACACGATCGCCGCCGCGCTGATGGCGAGGCCGGCGAGGAAGATGGTGATGATCGCGCCGACGCCGGGCGCGACGATGTTGATGGCACCGAACCCGGCGGCGAGCAGGGCGATCCGATCGCCCATCCCTTCCATCGTGTTCCCCGTGGCCTGCACGATCCCGACGCAGAGCTGGTCGGTGACCTCCAGCAGCAGCGCCGTGAGCGTGATGACCAGGAACGACCCGAGCACCGACTTCGCGAGGCCTAGGGCGGCTCGGGTCAGGGCGGTGGGGTCGCGGTGGATGAGGCCGGTGATGAGCTGGAGGCAGAAGAAGATCAGGAACAGGAAGACGGCGACGCCGAACAGGATGTTGTAGACGGCGATGTACTGCGTGCCGGTGACGTCCACGAGGGTCGTCGTGTCGAACACAGTCCAGACGGCCTCGAACAGCCAGGCGGCGGCCTGGCCCATCGCCTGTGCGAGCCAGTCGAATGGGGCCGCGATCAGGGAGGCGGCTCCCTCGCCCACGGCGTCGCACACGCTGGAGATGACCGGGACATCGCAGACGCTCATCGGCCCGGCTCCTGGTCAGCCGTCTCGCGCTCCGGGCGGTTCATACCGCCTGGCCCACGTTCCAGAAGAAGTTGATGAGCGTCACCGACGCGCCGCAGATGATCGCGGCGCCGCAGGAGACCAGGACGCCGACCTTGCCGCGCGAGGCCAGGTGGGGGTTGCTGCTGTTCGCGCCGAACCCCCACACGATCGCCGAGACGATGAGGGCGAGCACGCTGAGGATGAGGCCGACGGTCATCACCGCGCCGACGATGATGCGCAGTTGCTCGATGCCGGGCAGGCCGGTCCCGTTGGGGTCGATGTCGATCACGGTTGCTCCCTTTGACTGATCGAGATGGGTTCTCGGCAGTCAGGTACGCCGGCGCTGGCCGGTGACGTCGGAGGCAGGTGGTTTGCTGAAGCCTGCGGGTGCTTCGACGGGACCACAGAGAAGGAGCGACTGACGTGGCGGTGTACAGCGCGGACTATCTGCGGCGGCTGCTCGCCGCAGTCGAGGACTTCGAGCGGGCTTTCGAGGCATGGATGGTCACCCAGGTCGAGTCCGATCACATGAGCTCTCGTGGCCTGATGCCGACCGTCTGGACGAAAGAACGCCAGGACGCCGCGAAGGTGCGGAGCCTCGAACTCGACGTCGCGGAGGCTGCCGGTGCCGCCGCACGCGCCGTCGCGGTCACCGGCGCGCACATTGCGGTCGCCGGTATCGGCGCGATCGACCCGATCGCTAACTGGTCGCTGATGTCCGCGCCGAAGGCACTGATCGCACCGCAAGACATCCGCACGACGGCCGCGACAATCCGGGGACGGCTGCACACGCTCATCTCGGAAGCAGAAGCCGCGGAGGAATCCGGTATCCCAGGCTTCGCGCCATCCCAGCTCCACCCGATCGTCTGGTCGGCCGCAGCGGCGCACTGGACGACGCATCAGTACCGCGTTGCGGTGCGCGAGGCGTCCGAAGCACTCACGGTTCACTGGAAGACCAGACTCGGCCGCACCGACGTCGACGACACCGTGTTCTGGCAGCAGACGCTCTCACCAGGCGAGCCAGAACAGGGACGACCGAAGCTGACGTGGCACGGAGACCCCAGCGACAAGACCACCAAGAGCATGCGCGGAGGGCTGGAGCCTCTGGCGAAAGCGCTCAACAGCCTCGCCACGGGCCTGAACCTCACCGTCCGCAACGTCACGACGCATGCCCGCGACGAACTCGGCGAGCAGGAAGCAATGGAGCGGCTTGCCGCCTACAGCTACCTCGCCCGCCTCCTCGACAAGTGCGAGATCGGCAGGGTGCAGGAGGACTGACCGCGGCGGGCCCCTACAGGCGTGTGCCGACGTCGAGGAGGAAGTTGAGCCACGCGACCCCGGCGCCGGCCAGGGCAGCGGCGCCGACCGCGACCCACAGGCCGGTACGCGCGCGGGTCGCGGCATGGTGGTTGCCGTGCGCGGAGGCGATGGCCCATACGATCGCGCAGACGATGAGCATGAGCACGGCGGTGACGAGGACGAACATGAGCAGCGCGCCGACGATGGAGCGCAGTTCGGCCGCGCCGCCGACGCCGCCGAAGTCGGGGAACACGTCCATCAGCTCTGCCCTCCTGCCGTGCAGGTCGCCGGGGCGGCGTCGCCTGCGGCGATGCCCTCGGCGCCGTGCTCGGTGAGCCAGGCGTCGGCGTCGACCGGATCGGCGCCGTACCCGCCGGGGTGGATCTCCAGATGCAGGTGCGGGCCGGTGGACTTGCCGTTCGACCCGACATCGCCGATGTGCTGGCCTGCGGCGACGGTCTCGCCTGCGGAGACGTAGATGCCCGAGTCCCACATGTGCCCGTAGTAGGAGGCGACGCGCTGGCCGGCGACGGTGTGCTCGATGACGATGAGGTTCCCGTAGCCGCCGGAGGGTCCGGCGAACACCACCGCTCCGTCCGCGATGGCGTAGATGGGGGTGCCGTCCGCGGCGGCGAAGTCGGAGCCTGCGTGGAAGGCCCGCTCGCCGGTGATCGGGTCGGTGCGCCAGCCGAACGGGCTCGTGCGCACCCAGCTTCCCTCGGGGAGCGGGAACACCAGCCGCGTCGTCTCCGGCACGACCGCCGTCGGGTCTCCGCCTCCGCCGCCGGAGGTGATGGGCCGGGTGAGGGCGGCCAGGATGGCCTCGGCGACGGGCTGGTAGTTCTGATACCTGTCGGGGTAGGCGCTGACCTCGACGGCCTGTGCGGCGGCGCCGGGATCGAGCTGCTGCCAGCCGGGGATGTCGAGCAGGCCTCTCGGGGACGGGTAGTTCGGGCCGGTCTGCCCGCCATAGAACGCCCGCGCCTGGTAGGTCGGGTCCATGAGCTCGGCGACAGTGCCCCAGCCCGAGGCCGGGCGCATCTGGAATAGCCCGAGGCTGTCGTGGTCGCCGCCGTTGCCATCGTTCGGGTAGGTCGCCGACTCCGGGTAGGCGCTCGTGTTGGCGAGCATCCGCAGCGAGGATTCGGTGAGCGCGGCCATGAGTGCGATGACCGCGCCGGGGCGGCCGACGCCGGCGGTGCGGGCGCCGACCGTGATGATCGTGGCGGCGTGGGTGAGCTGGGTCTTGTTCAGCGTGACCGTCGCGCCGGCTCGGGTGGTGGCGGTCAGCGAGTCCGGTATCTGGCCGACGATGAGCGAGCCGGGCAGGCACGCCGCGGTCGCAGCCGGGTTCATCAGCACGCCGACGCCGATCAGCGCCGTCGAGGGGCCGAGGAAGATCAGGGCGACGGCCAGCGCCAGCAGCTTCTTCATCACGACGCGGCTCGCTCAGCGCAGCGGGTTGTCGAGTTCAGAGAGACGCAGCAGGCGGCACAGGCTCGTGCTGAACTCGGGGGCCTGCGGCGCGCAGGCGATGAACACCGTGAACGACACCGGCCGGGTCGCCTCGACGGGCTCGGTGCCCCATATGCCTGCGCGGTGCCGGGTGCCGGTGATCGTGTAGGCGGTCGCCCCGCGCGGGAGCTGGCCCGGCGCGGCCTGCGCCTCGGCCGTCTCCCACCCCTGGGGCACGGCCGCGGTGTCGATGGTGAGCCACTGGCGGGTCCGGTAGGTCGTGAGCTGCGCCCACGCCTCCGCGGTCGGGAGATAGGCGCGCATGTCCGAGGCGAGCGCGTCGGCCTCGGAGTCATCGGCCGCATCGGAGAGCACCTGCGCGTAGTCCGCAGGCGCCGCCCCGGAGAGCGTGTCCCAGGTGAACAGCGCGGTCGCCGCCGCGCGGGCGAACTCCTCCGCGTCGCCGGTCACGGGCAGCCGCGCGGGCGCGGCCGGAGTGCGCGCGGGAGACGAGGGCGCGACGGTCACGGTACCCGACGACGCCGGGTCGGAGGTGCGGTCGCCGGGGCCGCGGACGAGTCCGTAGATGCCGACGCCGACCGCGGCGAGCAGGGCGAGGCCGCCGGCAATGGTGGCGTAGAGCAGACGGCGACGGCGCGGCTCGGCGGGCTGATCCATTGGTGCCTCCGGGATGTGGGCGAACGATGTCGTAGGACAGGTGCGCCCGTCCGCCCGGCGACCAGCTCAGGCGATGTCCTGGGCCCGGTGATCGCGGGCGGCGCGGGAGGCCTCGGTGAACGCGAGCGTGCCGGTCACCGTCGCCTCAAACCGCTCCCATTGCGAGGTGGTGAGCGCCGGGCCGACCTCGGCCGGGTCGTAGTGGAGCCACCATCCGTCGAGCTCGTCCCAGGTCAGGACGAACACCCGCAGCGGGAACGGCACCGGCTCGTCCGGCACGACCGGCGTCAGAGTCGGTCGCTTCGCCTTGCGTCCGCCCTTGCCGCCTTTCACCCGGGCGAGGGCATCGGCGGCGAGCCGTTCCAGCTCCGCGGCCTTCTCCGCCTGCCCGGCCTCGCGGATCGCGACCGCCTCTGACCGAGCCTGCTCCCTCACGCCTGCCGGCTGAGTCGTATCGGAGGCGAGCTGGTCGAGCTCGGCCAGAGACAGCTCGGCGTTGATCCGCTGGTGCGCGGCGAACACGCCGCCGCCGGCCTGGATCACCGCCAGCTCCTCCGCGGCGCGTTGACGTACTTGATCGGGCTGGGTCTGGTCGGCAGCGAGGTCTTCAAGCCGTCCGATGCGTTCCAGGGTCGTGTAGGAGTTGCGGCCGGTGACCATCCGGGCCGCCTGCGCGCGGGCCTTGCCCGGCTCGAACTGCGGTGGTGCCAAGTTGGCACCACCGTCCTCTCCGCCGTCATTCGCAGACGTGAAGCGGGTCGCCTCCTGACGGCGGGCGGCGTCCTCGCCCAACAACGTCTTCAGCTCCCGGTAGAGGGCGGCGGCTTCGAGCTGGGTCAGCGGCTTGTGCAGCAGGTTGTCGTCCTGCTCGGCGAGGAGCTGCCCGAGCCGGTCGGAGATGCCCGAGCGCACCCACACGTTCACGGTCTTCCAGCCCAGCCGCTTGATCGCCGCCAGGCGACGGGCGCCGCAGATCAGCCGCCCGTCCGGGGTGATCGTGATGGGCTGCAGCAGTCCGTCGCGGCGGATCGACTCGACCAGCGGGTCGAGGTCGCCCAGGTCCTCCCGGTGGCGGCGCCCCACGATGATCGAATCGACGGTGCGCTCCAGCTCGATGTACCCGGCAGGCGCGCTCATCCTTGCTCACCCCCGCGGTATCGGCGCGGGGCGGCGAGACTCACCGCCAGCACCAGCTCGTGATCGAGCAGGAGAGCGCGTAGCGGCTCGCCGATCAGCAGGCGCAGCAACACCCCTCGTCCGGCGATGGTGTGCGCGAGCGCCGGGTCCGGTGCGCCGAGCAGCGCGCGCAGAAGAGTCGTCCAGGATGTGCCGGGCAGGTCCAGCAGGGCGCGCGCGTGACGGTCGCGGCGCAGCATCTCGAACGCCGACGCGCGCGAGGAGGACTCGGCCAAGCGGGAGGCGACGTACTCGACCCCGGCCCGCGCGACGCCCGGCTCCCAGCCCAGCAGAGCCAGCAGCGCGATCGCGTCCTCGACCGCTGCGGCCACGCTGGTCGACGGCTCCGGCCCCGATGATGCGGACTCGTCCTCATCATCGGGCTCGACGGAATCGACGCGGAAGGCGGGGTGGTAGTCGATCAGCAGGTTCTCCCGGTCGCTGAACCGCTCGGCGTCGTGGAACACCGAGTAACGGGGGCGGCGGGCCTGGTGGACGGAGCACAGCAGGCCGTTGGCCCTTTCCTCGGCGATGCAGGTCACCTGCACGGCGCGGGTGACCATCGCCCACGGGTCCTCGGCCCGCCGCACCGAGGGGGTGCGCATCGCGTCGAACGCGGCAGCGGCGGCCTCCCACGGGTCGAGCCCGTGTTTGCCGGCCAGCGCCGCGTACTTCTCGGCCGCGTGCCGCATCAGCGCGGCGGCCTCCGGGTCGGCCCGCCACGATCCGCGGCCCGCGGCGTGCAGACGGTCGAGAAGGGCGCGCAACCCCTCCGGGTCCTCGAACTTCTCCCGCGGCTCGCGGGCAACCAGTCGTGTCGGCATCACGGCACCTCCTGAACGACAGGTGTGCGCACGTCCCCCAGCAACCGTCGTCGCCGTGATACCAGGGGCGCGCATAACTACCTCACCCGAGCCCGATCCCGGAACGCGACACCCACGAGAACCGCTCCCCGGAACCGCGGCCGAACGCCGTCGCCGGGGGCAGCCTCCGCGCCCGCTCGCTCATCGTCCGCATCCCGGTCCGCGTCGCCCGGTAGGTCTGCCCCGGCAGGCGCCGGGCTCGGCGGGAGAGCTCGGCCTGGAAGTCGATGCCCCGACCCGCAAGCCGGGCGCTGCGAGAGACCAGCAGGTCGGACGGACGCACCCACTCCACCCCGCGCGCCTTCTTCTTCGCAGCGGCAGCCGCCACATCCTTATCCGTGAGGGACGGGTCCCTGTGGCGGGCCAACTCGGATGCCTCGGCCGTCGCGGTCTCGTGCGAGGAGATGCGAGCTCGTTCCGGCTCCTCCTCGGCCCTGCGACGGGCTTCCATATGCTCGGTGGCGTTCATTCGCTTAGCTCCTCTGCGGTCTCCTGCAACGCAGATGCTCCCGAGACTGCGAGCGCGGGGCGGGGGAACCATCGCCCGACCGTTGACGGGGCGACCCCCAGGTGTCGGGCGATTCGCTTGTTCGACCAGCCCTCCTGTCGAAGGCGCGCTGCGATCCCACGCCGGCCCGCCGGCTCCAACGCCTCGGACTCTGCGGCTTCCTCTGCCGCTGCCGGCTCGACGGGCTCCGGCGCGAGCTCCGCGGCCGGGATGATGTGCTGGGAGCGGACGAGCACCACGGTCAGGTGCGTCGAGGCGAGAAGCACCAGCGGCGGCACAGCGGCCACGCACGCGGCGAGCACGCCTGGCACATCGGCATCGGCGGCGACGACCGCGTGCAGCGCGTTCGCGGTGACCGAGATGAACGCCCCGCCCGCCAGCAGCACCCACGGATACCAGGCCGCCCGGTGCCCGGCCAGCGCGACGACGGCGACCGTGGCGACGACGATCAGCCCATCCACGATCACCGGCCACGCCCATGCCTGCCCGGCGCCTATCCCGGAGCGGCGGGCCAGGTCCGCCAACGCGGTGAAGGACAGCCAGAACGCGCCGACGGCGATCAGCACCGTCCCGGCGACGGCGGTGACCACCGCAAGCCGCCCACTCCTCGGCGTGCCGGGAATCACGAGAGCACCTGGCTTCCGACCCGCGGCCCGCGTCGCGGCGCCTCGGCCTGCCCGCCTGCGCCGCCGGAGGCAGGAGTGGCGAGTGCGGCACGGTAGGCGGAGCGGATCGTCACCACGACCTCGCGCAGTGGCAGGCCCGCGTGTTCGGCGGCCGGCCCCAGCGCGTCCAGCGTCACCGTCGGATCGACGCCCGCCTCCGCGAGACGGCACGCCGCCCAGAACAGGCCGCGGTTGCGTTCGCCCTCGCCGCGCAGCGCGACCCATGCGGCTAGGCGCTCCGCATCGCTGTCGCGGGTCACGCCCCGAGCCCGCATCATCGAGGGCTCGGGACGCGGGTCGAGGAAGTCGCGCAGGGCCTTCGCGTCCACGGCGCTGCTGCTCCGGTCGACGCCGCCGGCCAGGACGTAGCTCGCTCGCAGGTCACCGGTGGCGACGACCGAGGGCGGCACGATGACGTAGCCGCCCTCGCCGCGGAAGTCGATGTGCGCCTTCGCGGCCTGCCAGGACGGCTGCGGCCGGCCGGGGTCGGTCGGGAAGTAGAAGTGCGCGCCGCCGGACGGCGTGCGCACCACCGCCAGCCAGCCGCCGACCAGACCCGCCTCTCGGGCACGAGCGAACGCGCCGAACCCGGCGCCCGATGCCTTCCGGTCGACATCGACGACCTCCACCCCGGAGACCTGCCCGGTCGGCACGCCGATGTTCGCTGCCGGCCAGCGCCGCCACCACGCCGCGACCTGACGGGCATCCGCCGTCGCCTCGCGGAAGCCATGCTCCACGCGCGGCCGCTTGCCGCCCGGTACGCACGGGAACACCGGCACCCCAGCCGCGGCGAACCGCGCCGCGGCCTGCGGCAACGGCGGGCCATCGACGGAGGCGAACACCTCAGCGGCGCCCATCACAGGCTCCTCACCGTGACATCGGCCGCAGAGGCGGGGCGGGTCTGCGCGTCGGGCGCCGGCGGCGTGCGCTCGACACGCCGAGGCGCGGCGTCGCGGTTCAGCCCCGGCGGGTCGCCTGCCCCGAGCTGCACGGTGTCGAGCGCGTCGAGGATCGCGGCCGCGGTCTTCCGCACCCGCTCCCCGGTGGCCTGCACGACCTCGGCGGGCTCCTTGTCCTTCACCGTGCCGGCCCAGCCGGAGACGTAGGGCACCGAGTACGAACTGGTGTCCATGCCGTGCGCGGCACCGATCATCAGCGCCACCGACTCGGCCTCTACCTCGCCGGTGCCGCGATGCCTATCCCAGTCGGGATTGTCAGGTCCGTGGAGGCGGACGTGGCCGAGCTCGTGCGCGAGGGTCTTCACCTGCGCGGCCGGGTCCATACTCATCCGCACCGAGACCGTGCGAGCCGCGAAGTCGGTCAGGCCGCTCGCGCCGCCGATCATGCCCTCGTGCTCGACCCGCAGTACTTGGTAGCCGTCCGCGTCCACCAGCCCGGCCAGTCCCTCCCAGAGCCCGGTCGGCGCCTCGCCTTCCAGCAGACGCGGCACAGGGCGCTCTGGGATCGGATCGCCCGTCGTCTGCGATATATCCCAGACGTAGGCGGGTCTCGCGCCGATCATCCGCGAGCGCATCGCCTCGCCCGGTCTCGGCTTCTCGAACCTGTTGAGGCGCCGCCAGGACTCCGCATCCTGCGGTGTCGAGGACGCGAACCGTCCAGTCACCGGGGCGAAGATCATGTAGCCGGGTTGACCCTTGATGACCTGACGGCCAAGGGATTGCCATTGCTTGTACCCGGCAACATACGACGGCTCCGGGTTAGGGACGCGCCCGTTCTCCCAGGCGTCGAGGTGCTGGGCATCAATCAGCAGTGTGTTCCCGAAGCTCCTTGACCGGAACCGGGCTGCGAACTGCAGCGCATGCCGCCAATCATCGCCCGTGACTAGACGTTCGACCGCAGCGGTCAAACGCTCCTGCAGTTCAGCGAGCGTTGCGTCCCGCGGTGCTCGCACTCCCTCGTTCGTCGCCACACTCGACCTCCTCCCGGTGAGAGCCGGAGGCAGGCGCCGGCCCTTGCGACCATGAGGTGCACGGGGAGGATCAGGAGACTAGACGGACGGATCGGGAGTCGCGACCGTCAGGCTCCGCGATGAACCCGACGTGTCGCTTCCGTTTTACCTGCCGCTCATCCCAGGATCCAGCAACGAGGAGGTGTCAGAGCTGCGCGGCGAGAATTGCGCGTCAGGTTCCGAGTCTGCAGCTGTAACGCGTCCGAGGGCTGGAAACGGTGGCTCGACTGAGGTCATACGGTCGACGCGGCGCGGGTGAGGGTTGAGCCGGTACTGCGAAGGCGTGACCCCGAATCGCCGATGGAACCACGAGGATGCCGTCCGCGGGTCAGTCCAGCCCACTGACTGCGCGGCGTGGGCCACGGATTGATCTGTCTCTTCGATTAATCGGGTGAACTCGGTCAGTCTGACCTGGGTGAGGAAACGCATCGGGGCTACCCCAGTGTGAAAAGTGAACAGGCGGGTCAGGTGCGCGCGTGACAGCGCAACTTCCTCGGCAAGTGTGCCCACCGTCCACGGTTCGTGCATTCGCTCCCTGAGTATCTGCGCGGCGCGCCCCGCCTGACCCAGCGTAGAGGTGTTGGTGAGCCGTCCGCGGATAGGTCGGAACGACGATACCTCGACACCGAGGCGAAGTTGCGAGACATCTGGCATAACGAAGGTCGGCGCCACGATACCGACCCACCGCGCGAATAGCTCAACGGCCCGGGCAGCGGCAACCTCCGGCGGGTAACTGCCGTCGTACAGCACACTCATCTGACGCCAAAGCGGCTCGACGAGCCGCAGCGTCGACACGCCAGGGTTTAGGAGAAGAGGGTCGCCGTCCCAGTCGTGGGGGTGGATACCTGGCTGCACTCTGGTCTTGTCGGGCAAAAGCCATCCCATTTGTGTGCGCAGGAACCGCTCGTCGACGTAAACCGTCCAAAGTCGCGTTTGCGTTCTAGGCCTCATCACGCACCAGCGGCCCGGACCGATCGCCAGCGAGTGTCCCGGTGTGAGCAGAAACGAACCCTCCGCGCTCTGTAACTCGACGGCACCTTCCATCACATGGACGATCGTGGTTTCGTCGAATACAACGCGATTCGTTGGGAGTGTCGGTGTCGACTCGACAGCAACCAGCATCGCTGGTTCTGTAAATGGCGGCGTCTCCACACGGTCCATTGGGGGTGGAACCCGAGTGGGCAGTGACCGGCTCCCACTCATAGGCCAGCTTTCTCCAAAGGTTGGCCCACCGGTCAGCGTTGTCGCTGTTGGTAGGGGATGACGACTCGGTTGATGATGGTGACTCCGGCTGCGGCGATGGGGACGGCGACGAGGGCGCCGAGGATGCCGCCGAGCGCGGCGCCGCCGAGGGCGGCGACGATGACGAGAGCTCCGGGCATGGCCACCGCGTGGGCCATCACGCGGGGCGTGAGGATGTAGGCCTCCACCTGGAGGTAAGCGAAAAGGATCGCGGCGACCAGGATCGCGGGGACGAGTCCGATGTCGAGGGTGATCAGGGCGGCGATGGTGGCGCCGATGACGGGCCCGACGACCGGTATCAGGGCGCCTACGAAGGCGATAAGGGCGAGTAGGGCTGGCGCGGGGCTGCCGACTGCTGCGGTGACGATGAAGGTGACGACCGCGTTCAGGACGGCGAGGACGATCTGACCGCCAACGAATCTACCGACCGATCCCAGGATGTCTTCGGCGATGTCTTGGACGCGGGTGCGCTGTCGGTACGCGATGAGTTGGTAGGCCTTGGCTTTGATGGCGGGCATGGTGATCGCGAAGTACACCGTGAGTACGGTCACGATGATCCCGCCGGTGACGGCGTCGATGATGCCGGTGCCGATCTGCAGCAGACCACCGGTCACGTTCAGCAGTTGAGCGGGGTCGGAGACGAAGGCCAGGACGCTGCGGGTGAGGCTTTCCAGGTCGAGTGATCCGCCGATGACGTCGGCGAGCCAGGTGAACCATTCCTGGTGGGGGATGGCGGTGACGAAGGCGATCGCGTCTTCGGCCAGGGCGGCCACCTGGGTGGACACGGCGGGGACGATCACGGTGCCGACGAAGGCTGCGGACAGGAGCAGGATCAGGGCGAGGGCGACGATCGCGAGCCACCGCGGCACGCCGCGCTGCAGGGCGGCTTGCAAGAGCGGTTCGACCGCGATGGCGAGGAAGAACGCGATCCCGAGGTAGACGAGCACCGTGCCGAGCGCACCGATGCCACCCAGGATGGCCATCCCCACGCCCACGCCGAGGGTCGCGACGAGCGCGTACCGGAACGGGTGCGGGGGAAGCCCCCGCACGGGAGCCAGATTCTGGCGCCGGGTCAGCGTGGGATTTCGTGTTCGAAGCCGCGGGGTGTTCATCAGGGCTCCTTTGAATGCTCCGACGTTCCGGTTTTACCGCCGGGCCCCGCCGATGGCTCGGCAGGGTGTGTCACTTGGCGCAGTTCGTCGACGAGTTCTCGATACTCCGGGTGAACGAACAGGATGTTGGTCTGGCCGTGCGTGCTCAGTAGGTGGCTGTCGGTGGTGATCGCTTTGACAAATCGGATGTCTGCGGCGGGGTTGTCGTCAAGGACGCGGCGAATCGTCGCGAGAGTTCGTTCGGTGGTCATGGCCGCGACCTGGTGGTTTAGTGGGCGGCGCCGAGTTCGACGAGGAGTACGCCGCCGATGATCAGTGCGATGCCGAGCGCCATGACCCAGGTGAAGGGTTCTTTGAATAGGAACTTGCTCGCCACTGCGGTGAGGGCGACGCCGGAGGCGGCCCAGATGCCGTAGGCGACACCGATACCGAGGCCAAGGCTGAGGACTTGGGTGAGGAAGAAGAACGCGCCGAGGTAGCCCACGACGACGGCGATGTAGAACAGTTTCCGTCCGTCGGTTGCCAGGCGCAGGGAGAGTGCCGCGCCGACTTCGAGGACGATCGCGAGGATGAGGAAGAGCCAGACCATCAGATGCTCGCCTCCCTCTTGCGCTGCGCCGCTTGCGATCCGAGTTCGACGGTGAGAACACCGCCGATGATCAAGGCCAGGCCGAGGATCATCACGCCGGTCAAGGGCTGTCCGAACAGAAGTGCGGCCAGCACCGCCGTCAGGGCGACGCCCATCGCGCCCCAGATCCCGTACGCAACCCCGAGGGCCATCCCCTCGCGTAGAACGAGCGCGAGAAGCGTGAACGCGCCGACGTAGCCGATCGCCACAAGGATGTACCAGGCCGGGTGGTCCTGGCCGGCTTGGAGGGCGAGGGAGCCGGCGACTTCACTGATGATCGCGCCGGCAAGCAGGAGCCATTTCTTCATAGTCAGTCCTTCAGGAGGTTGTGGGCGAAGGCGCGGAGCTGCGCCAGGTCGCCGGGGGTAGGAGGGGAGACGTTGGCGGCTTCGGCAAGCCACCCGCCGTCGGCCAGGAGGCGGGCGGCGAGCAACCGGGTGCGTTCGGCCGGGGCGACGTCATCGGGCACGACGAGCCAGGGCGTGAGACGTTCGGCCCAGCGCTGCGTGAGCGAGCGGCGCAGCTTCGGATCACTCATCGCCACCAGGTCGGTTTCATCGAACCCCCCGGACAGTGACCAGTCGACGTACGCGCCGATGCGCGCGGCCGGGTCCGCGCCGTCCGGTGACGACCCGAGGCGTGCGACCAGTCCCTCTTCCCAGCGATCCAAAACGGAGTCCACCAGGGCGAGCATGAGGGCTTCCTTCGTGGGGAAGTGATACATCACCCCCGGCTTGGTCAGCCCCACACTCCGGGCCACGGAATCCAGAGACACCGCCCGCCCCTCGTCGAGCTGAGAGAAGGCGGCCGCCAGGATCGCGGGGCGAGGATCGGTGCGCATGGTTGTAGGTTACCATCCGGAAGGTAACTAGGCCAGGAGTCTCCTACAGTGGAGTTGCATCCGGCACCGTGCATGTCAGAGAGAGCAGTGGATGAGAACTATCGAAGTGCCGATGCTCCCCATCGTGATTCCTTTTGGGGTCGCGGTCTTCGGGGTGCTGCTTTGGGTTCTCCGCTCCCGCGGGCGGGTCACAATTCCCCGGGCGAGCGTCGCTGCTGTACTCGCGATCTATGCCGGTGGGGTGCTCGCCAACACCGTTTTCCCCATCTTCGTCCGCGTCGGGCCGTCGCCGGATTACGGGCCGCAGCCCCTGCCGCTTTTCCTCGTGCCATTCGTCGATTACGGACTCGAAGATGCTCTAATCAACGTTGCGGTTTTTGTCCCGCTCGGGGGCCTCGTTCCACTGCTCATCGCGCGGCCGAGCTGGTGGAAGGTGACGGCGATCGTCGCATCCGCAAGCCTCGCCATCGAGCTCCTTCAGATGGCCACATCGGAGCTCGCCTCCAGCGGACACCTCGCGGACATCAACGACTGGGGGACAAACATCTTGGGCGGCGTCGCCGGCTATGGCCTGTTCGTCCTTTTGGCGCGCTCCGAGGCGCTGAACAGGATCATCCAACGGTTCCGGTGGCCCACCCCTCAGGAGGCATTATGAACACCGGACAGCGGCGGAGCAGGAATCGTGGCGCTGACTACCTGGTCACTGCCCTCGAAGCACTAACAGCCCTCTTTGCGCTGGTCTACGTGGTGTCCGGGGATGTTGTGATGCTGATCGTCTGGGAGGCGATCGCCGCCGGGTATCTCCTCGGCGGCCTCGCCCTGACCTGGCATCGCAGCGTGCACGGCCGGCAGACCCCTCCGCGCACGGGCGTGCTGGACGCGCTGTCCTGGATCTTCCCACTCGTGGCGAGCCTGGTTGGGGTGAACGCGGCTCTGCTGGCGATCACCGTCCGAGCGCCGGTCGACGGGAGCCGCGCCGGCTACACCTTCACCGGGGTCGTGGCGGCCGTCGGCATCATCTTGTCGTGGCAACTGCTGCACACCGGTTTCGCGCAGATCTACGAGAGCATGCAACACCGCCACCCCCGGCAACCGGGCCTCGAATTCCCCCGAACCGATACGCCAGGCCTCGCTGACTACCTCTACTTCTCATTCACCGTCGGAACCTCGTTCGCGACCTCAGACACATCCGTGACCACCGTGCGCACCCGATGGGTCGTTCTCCTGCACAGCGTCGTGAGCTTCTTCTACAACGCCCTCGTCGTCGCCGTCGCCATCCAGATCATCCAGCAGATTGCCGGCGCATAGGTTCATCACCGCGGGCCGAGTAGGCCGAAAACGATCGTTTCGGGCACGACCGCCGAGCGCTCGGCTGCGATGTCGACACGCCGTGCCTGTGAGTCGCAGGGCTAAATGGCCTGGTTTTCGCAGCGCTCTATGTCTCACATGCCCGGTAGCGGATGGGCTAGCGAGCGGCTTCCCACGCCTCAGTTGAGGTAACGGACGGCTTGGGGTGCTGCGGTCAGATCACCGTCGGCGAAGTCGCGGAGCGCGTCGCGAACGGGCGAGCCGGGTTCAGCGCAGTAGGTCACGAGTTGTTGGCCGGTGTCGCCAATGCGGAGCATTTGGCAGTCAAAGAAAAATTCTCCCCGATTGGGGATGGTCAGTTTCTTTTGTACGGCTGGGACCGCATCGGGCTTTCGTTCCCAGAGGTCGTGGAACATCGGCGACACAGAGTTCAGCTCGGCGGTCAGAAGGTTGATCTCAGCGAAGTGCGGGTACCGGAGGAAAGACGACCGAAGGTCCGTGGCGACGATCTGCGCGAACGCGTGCGAGGACGGAGTGGACCAGTGGGGGTGGTCAGCTGGGGCTCGAAACATCCATCGGGCGAGGTTCCGGTCAGTGGGGGGCATGCGGGTGAGTTCACCGATGAAGTACTCGGCCAGGTCGTTCCACGCCAGCACATTCCATGCCGCGTCAACGACGTACGCCGGCACCTCGGGCATGTTTTCGATCAGGAATCTGACCGAGGACGACACGGAGGTCGATGGTCCGGTCGAGTGCGGGGCGGTGTCGCCGGCGAGGTGAAAGAGGTAATCGCGTTCGTCCTGGGTGAGTAGGAGCGCTCGCGCCAGAGCGGAGAGCACCTGAGCGGAGGGGGTGGCTCCGCGACCCTGTTCGAGTTTGATGTAGTAATCGATCGAGATACCGGCGAGCTGGGCAACCTCCTGCCGGCGAAGACCGGGCGTGCGACGGTGCGCCGTCGACGGCAGGCCCACCTCGTGCGGGGTTAGGCCGTGGCGCTGCTCGCGAAGGAACGCACTGAAACCGGTCTTGTCGATCACCACATCATTGTCTCTCCCCGCGCCACGGCCGTGGGTGGTACGGCCTGTGCCAGTGTCGACTAGGTCTTCCTCGTCTTCGCTACCGAAGCGAGGCTCTGGGCATGAAGAAAATTGCTCTCATCACGGGTGCCAACAAGGGCATCGGCCTGGAAACCGCTCGCCAACTTGCAACCTCGGGAATGACCGTTCTCATCGGCTCTCGAGACCTAGGCCGCGGTGAGACTGCCGCTGAGGCCCTGCGTGCGGAGGGCTTGGACGCCACCGCCGTCGCTCTGGATGTTGCAGATGACGCCTCCATCACCCAGGCTGCGGCCACGGTCGACGACAAATTCGATCACCTCGATGTCTTGGTCAACAACGCCGGCATCTACGCGGCCGGCTCGGCCAGCAACACCACCCGCAACAGCCTCCGCGAACTGTTCGAGACGAACGTCTTCGGAGTCGTCTCCGTGACGAACGCATTTCTGCCGCTGCTGCGGAAGGCAGAGGCTGCGCGAATCGTGAACGTCTCCAGCGAGGTCGCCTCTCTTGGCGTTATCACCGACCCCACGACGTATATGTCGGGCATGCAGGACCTCGCATATCAGGCCTCCAAGGGCGCGGTGAACTGGGTGACCATCATGTTCGCCAAGGAACTCGCCGACACCCCGATCAAGGTCAACGCCGCGATCCCTGGCTATGTCAGTACCGACCTCAACGGCAACACCGGCTACATAACCGCCGCCCAAGGTGCCGAGGCGTCCGTCGCTCTTGCCAACCTCCCTGATGATGGTCCGACCGGCACCTTCTGGGGAACCCTCACTTCCACCGACACGGCTGAGAAGACCGTCGCCCCCTGGTGACGAGTGCCCGTCACTGGCGGGGCACCCGCATCACCGAAAACGATCGGAGGCCCGACCAACATGGGCGACCCGCAACTCGAAACGCTCCTGGCGGGCCTACACGCCACACCACCATCACCCCTGCCGTTCATGGCAGGTGTCGACCTCCGTTCCTTTGTGCTGGACACAGAGCAAGGCCCAGTCGTCATCTACAACACCCCAGGGATAGACAAAGCACAGGAGGAAATCACCTCTCGCGGGATACCCCGACGCCTCCTGATCAATCACTGGCACGAGGGCATGTCCGGGACACCGGCGCTGAATATCCCCACCTTCGTCCACGCCCGGGACCGGAGCCAGCTCGAATCCTCTATGCCCGTCACCGGCACCTTCGATCGGCACGACCGCATCGGAGACGACCTCGAAGTCATTCCAAGCCTTGCCCACACACCAGGGACCACCTTCTACCTCTGGAACAGCGGCGAGCACAAAGTGCTCTTCGTCGGTGACAGCTTCTGGGTCGAAGACGGCATCTGGAAGGCCGTCTTCCTCGGAGAGAGCGACAGGAAGAGGTTCCTCGAAACCCTCGAACACATGCGCGACCTCGACTTCGACGTCCTCGCACCGTGGCCTGCTCAACGAGGACTCTCAGCGATCGACGTCGTCACACCACAGCAAAAACGCGATCAGGTCGACGCTCTGCTCGCTCGACTACGAGCCGGAGCCAGCGGACCCAGCGCCTAAGTATGTAGAGGAAAACAGCTGGAGGACGTGACGGCCGACGTCCGGAAACGATCGTCTCCGGCGCGCGTCGAATCACGTGCCCGGTGGAGTACCGAAATCTAGGACCGGTTTGAAACCTCGTTTTGGGACAGAACGTTTCGGTAGGGGGTTTCGGCATGGCTGGTTCGGTGCGCGGGTTCCTTCAATTCCATGCGGAGCGACGCAGTAGCCGGAGCCCGTTGAGGGCGACGATCACGGTCGACCCTTCGTGGCCGGCGACAGCCAAGGGGAGGGGCAGTGTGCCGATGAGGTCCCAGAGCACGAGGGTTGTGATGAACGTGCCGGCGATGATGAGGTTGGCGATTACGAACCGGCGCGCGCGGCGGGAGAGTGTGATGACGTTCGGAATCGCGCTCAGGTCGTCGCGAATGATGACGGCATCGGCGGTGTCGAGGGCGAGGTCCGAACCGTGCCGGCCCATCGCGACGCCGATGGTCGCGGTCGCGAGTGCGGGTGCGTCGTTCACGCCGTCACCGACGACCATCACCGCTGTTCCGTCGGCTTCGAGCTGACGCACCACGTCGGCTTTGGCCTCCGGCAGCAGCCGGGCGTGAACCTGCTCGATACCGGTCTGGGCGGCCACCGCTCGGGCGGTGGCGTCGTTGTCGCCCGTCAACAGGTGCACCCGGCCGCTCGTGACGTGCGAGAGGCGTTCCACGACGGATGCGGCGTTCTGCCGGAGGGCGTCTTCGAGAACGATCGTGCCGGCGGGGTCGCCGTCGACGGTCACGGTAACGACCGTGCCGACGCGATCGGCGTGCTCTTCGGCATCCTGGATCACGCGCACCAGGTGATCGCCTACCCAGCCCTCGACACCGGCGCCGGGGATCGCGCGGAAGTCGCGAGCGGACGGAACGTCGAGGTCCGCGGCGGCGCGCACGATCGCGCGGCCCAGGGGGTGCTCGCTTTGCTGCTCGACGGCGGCCGCGAGCCGCAGGATCTCGTCAGCGTCCCGCGTGCCGGTGGGCTCGACCGACCGGACGAGCGGTGCGCCTTCGGTGAGGGTGCCGGTCTTGTCGAACGCGACCAGTTGGGTGCGTCCGATCTGTTCCATCACTGTGGCGGATTTCACGAGCACGCCGTGCCGGCCGGCGTTCGCGATCGACGCCAGCAGCGGCGGCATCGTCGACAGCACGACTGCGCAGGGGGACGCGACGATCATGAAGGTGATCGCCCGCAGCAGTGCGGCTTGGAAATCCTCACCCAGCGCGAGGGGGAGGAAGAACACGACCAGGGTGGCCACGACGACGCCGATCGAGTACCGCTGCTCGATCTTCTCAATGAACAGCTGCGTCTTTGCCTTGGTCGCAGAGGCGTTCTCGACCAGCTGCACCACGCGCGCGATCACCGACTCCGATGCGGGCTTGCCGACTCGCACCCGCAGCGCGCCGGTGCCGTTCACGGTGCCGGAGAGCACTGCGTCGCCCGGCCCGCGACGCACGGGCACGGACTCGCCGGTCATCGCCGCTTGGTCGACGTCGGAGACACCTTCGATCACATCGCCGTCCGCGCCGATGCGCTCACCGGGACGTACGAGGATCACATCACCGACCGCGAGGTCGGCGGTGTAGACCGTCTCGAACTCATCCGAGCCGGGATCACCCACGACACGGGTTGCTCTCTCGGGCGCGAGGGTCAGCAGCGATGACACCGAGTCGGCGGTGCGCTGCGTCACGAGGGCTTCCAGTGCCCCGGAGGTGGCGAAGATCACGATGAGGAGCGCCCCGTCGAAGACCTGCCCGATGGAGGCGGCCGCGATCGCGGCCACGATCATCAGCAGATCGACGTCGAGAGTTTTCTCCCGGAGAGCCTGGATGCCCGCCCACGCCGGCTCCCAGCCGCCTGCGAGGTAGCAGGCGAGGTACAGCCCCCACCACGTCCAGTCCGGTGCGCCCGCGAGTTGCAACGGCCACGCGATCAAGAAGAGCAGCAAGGCCAGAGCGGCCCACCGCACCTCGGGGAGACGGGCACCTGTGCGGAAGATCGACGGCGGCTTAGCCAGAACCCGGCCGCCCGTGCGGATCGGGGCGTCGGTCAGTGTGCTCGTCATGATTCGACCACCGACGTACGCGACACATCCGCGTCACGGTGGTGGTGCGGCGTGCCGCCAAGGGAGTGCTCGGCCTGGAAGATCGCATCTGCGACAAGCTGTTGGGCATGCTCGTTCGCGAGGCGGTAGAAAACTCGCGTACCGTCCTGACGCGTCGACACGATCCGCGCAAGCCGCATCTTCGCCAGATGCTGCGAGACCGCCGCGGGGGACTTATCCACGATGTCCGCGAGGTGGTTCACCGACAACTCCTCGGCATCCCGCAGCGCCATGATGATCCGTACGCGGGTCGCATCAGCCAGCATCGCGAACACCTCGACCGCGAGCTCGACGTACTCACTTTCCGGCAACCGACCACACCTATTAGAATCTGCATGCATACGCAGATTATTGCACGGTCACATTATGGTCGGACGGAGGATGCAAGATGTCAGGTGTGCTCAGCCTGCGCCGCGTCGTCTTGATCGTTGCGCTCCTCAACCTCGCCTACTTCGGGGTGGAGTTCACCGTCGCACTCTCCATCGGGTCGGTGTCCCTCTTCGCTGACAGCGTGGACTTCCTTGAAGACGCGGCGATCAACGTTCTGATCTTCGCGGCCCTCCCGTGGGCGGCCGCGCGCCGCCGAGTCGTCGGGTCGATCCTGGCGTTCGTCATCCTGGTCCCTGCCCTCGCAACAATCTGGGCTGCTGTGAGCAAGATCCTCGACCCCTACCCGCCGGCCCCCGTTCCCTTGGCCGTCACGGCGCTGGGGGCGCTCGTCGTGAATCTGGCGTGCGCGGCGCTCCTCGTGCGCCACCGCCACCACCGCGGCAGCTTGACGAAAGCCGCCTGGCTCTCCGCTCGAAACGACGCTCTCGCCAACGTCGCCATCATCGCCGTGGCCGTGCTCACCGTTTGGTTCTCCACCGGGTGGCTCGACATCCTTGTGGGCATCGCAATCGGTGTCCTCAACGCCGACGCCGCGCGCGCCGTCTGGACCGCTGCCCGACGTGAAGTTGACCCGGTCCCCTGAATCTCATCTCTGACCTATCGGCGACCTTGGAGGGCTTCACGGGGTAGTGACACTGCTTGTTGGTTCGTCTTGTGGGCGCGTCAGTTTTTGCTAAGAGCATCCTGGATTGCAGATTCGAGGTCGCCCCACCGCTCGATCGGGAGCGGTTCCCCGTCAACGAAGAACGTCGGAGTACTGCTCACGCCTAGCGTCCGCCCCTCGTCGAAGTCGACGCGCACGCGCTGCTCGGTTGCGGGGTCAGCGACAGCAGCGTCGTAGGCGGCCATGTCGAGCCCTAGCTGCTTGGCATAGTCACGGAACAGCTCGGCTCGGGATTCTTGACCCTCGCCCCACTCGCTCTGCGTCTCGAACAGCCGGTGATACATGTCCTCGAAGCGCCCTTGCTGTGCGGCCGCTTCGGCCGCCACCGCAGCGTTGGTGGAGTTGAAGTGGCCGGGGAGCGGGAAGTAGCGCACGGCGTACGTGATCTGCCCGGCGTACTTGTCGCGCAGCTCCTCGACCACCGGGTAGTAGGCGCCGCACGCCTCGCATTCAAAATCCAGGAACTCCACGACGGTCACCGCGTCAGCGCCGCCATCGTCGAGCACGTGCGTATCCGACCGGAGGATACTGGCGGACGCGGGATCAGGTCTTTGCGCACGCTCGACGAGGAAATAGATCAGGGCGGCGAGGGCGAGAGCGACGAGAACGGCAGCCGCTGCGACTAGCGGCTTAGCGGCGGTCTTCACGGATCAGTGCTCGTGGTGGTCGTGATCGTCGTCGTGCTCGTCTTCCAGGAGCATCCCGACCGATGTGGCGCAGGCGTCGCCGCGCCATGCCTCGATGCCCTCGCGGATCGCGAAGGCCGCGATGACGAGGCCGGCGATCGCATCGGCCCACCACCAGCCAAACAGGCTGTTGACGACCAGGCCCACCAGCACGGCCGCGGAAAGGTACGTGCAGATGAGGGTCTGCTTCGAGTCCGCAACCGCCGTAGCCGATCCCAGCTCGCGGCCGGCCCGACGCTCAGCGAGCGAGAGGAACGGCATGATGACCACACTGAGAGCGGTGATGACGATACCGAGCGTGGAGTGCTCGACGTCGACCTGGCCGATAAGAGCGAGCACAGACGTCACCGTGACGTACGCAGCGAGGGCGAAGAACGCGACCGCGATCACGCGGAGGGTGCCCTTCTCCCAGCGCTCGGGATCGCGGCGTGTGAACTGCCAGGCGACCGCGGCCGCCGACAGAACCTCAATGGTCGAGTCCAGACCGAACCCGATCAGCGCGGCCGACGACGCCACCGTTCCAGCGGTGATTGCGGTCACGGCCTCAACCAGGTTGTAGGCGATCGTCGCGGTGACGATCCATCGGATACGGCGTTGAAGAACGAGCCGGCGGTCGTCAGCGAGGCGTGGAGCAGTGGTGGTCATGCGCAGGTGCAGCTCTCTCCGGCGCAGCAGCCGGGCTCAACGTAAAGGACGACGCGCAGCAGCTCGTCGAGGGCGGGGGCAAGGTGAGCGTCAGCGAGCCGATACCAGGTGCGCCGCCCATCGGGCACGGCCTCAACGAGGCCACAGCCGCGTAGGCACGCGAGCTGGTTCGACATGACCTGACGGGACACACCGAGCGCGTCGGCCAGGTCAGAGGGGTAGGCGGGCGCCTCCCGCAGCGCCAGCAACACGCCAGCTCGCGTGGAGTCGGAGAGCGCGTGGCCGAGTCGGGCAAGTGCCGCGGTGTGCGTTGCGGTCGCGGTGGTGGTGGCGGTCGACATGAGGCAACGGTACAGCGATTGGTGAATCAACGAAAACCTGTAGTAATTGGCCCGTTGTAGATTCCCTCAATCGCTCGAAACTGATCGTTTCCGGGACAGCTCGGCCGACGCCGGCGCCGACCCTCGTGTGGCTATGACGGACCGGCGCGACCTGGCGTGAGGTCCTTGTGCACTCGCTGCCGACCCCCAGTGGGAGTGACGCGCGTGCTCAGTCTTCGTGTGGGAAGCCAAGACGATCCCGGGGCCTGACCTCTAGGGTTGGCCATTCGCCGACGCGAATCGGGTAGAGCACGGTAACGCGAACAGATCCGTTCTCGAAGATCGTGTGGTTGCGCGGCACGCAGTCCTACTCGCGCCGAGCTTCTCGGTGGCCGAGCGCGACTATCGGTTGTGCCCGTGCGTTCTGAACGGGACTGCCCCGCATCTGCTCACCGCGAGCGGCTCAGAGCGCGTGAAAACGCATGGGGCCGACGACGAGCCACACAGTCACCCGTCGGTTTAGCGACCGTTGGATGCCGCGAACTCCTGAGTGGAGTCGCTCGAGCGGCGGACACGAGGTGGTACTTCGGTAGCAGGAGCGTGAGACTTAGGGCTGACGCGTCGACGTGCGTCGACGTGGTCCTCTTGGTTGTCGCACACAGTCAACCGAAAGGACCCGAATTGGCAAAACTGGCTCGCATCCCCCGCATCTGGATCGCCGCTCTGGCCGTAGCCGCCGCCGCGTTGACCTTCGCCTTTGTGCTGCTTCCCGGACTCGTGCTTGGCAGCCCCAATGCTGTGCCGAGTTCGCTTGCGGCAGCTCTCTCCGCATTCTGGGACAGCGTGGATGGCGCAATGCCGCCCGCTCTAGTTACCCTCATCGACTATTGGCGCGAGTGGCACGCGATCAAGGTCCTGCTCTCCGGGCTGCTCGTGGCTGTATCGATTGTCACCTCTGTGATCCTGTGGTCGCGTTTCCGTGCAGCACAGCGAGCCGGGGGCGCAGCTAGCGCGGTTGGCGGAACCATCTCAACCCTGGTGGCTGTCATAGCTGGAGGGCTGCTCGCAATTAACATCCAGGCGACCGCTGTGCCGTTCGTTGCCCTATTTCCCCTAGTCCCGGTCAGCCCCGATGATGCATCAGAGAGGCAATCCCTCGGGGAACTCAGGGCCTCACTTGCGAATGACCAGGCCGGCAGCGGTCACGAGACCGTTCGGCAACTCGTTCTCAACCAAGTCTGGCAGTACACCGCGGTGAACGCCGCGGTCATGGCGGCACTCGCGGTTACCGCGGCGGCACTGGCGATCGCTCTGTTCATTCGATTCGTTCGAGCGGTTGGCGATGATCGCACTCGAATCATGTGCCTAGCGATCAGCCCGCTTCTCGGTATCTCGGCCCTGGCGTACTTCGCGATAAGCGCGTTGTCCGTGCTGAGCGCAATGGACGCGAGTTCCTCCGCCTCGGGACTCCTCGGAGGATGAAGGGGAACGCCGAGCTAACCATTGGTGCTTTGTAGGTTGGAGGCCGCCGCTTTCCCGGCTAACTTGGGGTTGAACGTCCTTAGACGAGGGTTAGACCGCCGTCCACGGCGTATTGGCTTCCCGTCACGTACGAGGCGTCGTCGGACAGCAGAAAGAGCGCCACTGCGGCGGCCTCGTCCGGCGTGCCCGGCCGGCGCAGCGGGGTCGCCGCCGACACGGCACCCTCGAACGCATCCCGTCTCGCGGGGTCAAGGAAGCGTCGAAAGTTGGTGTCGATCGCGCCGGGTACGAGCGTGTTCACCCGGATCATCCGCGGGGCAAGCTCGGTAGCCCAACTGCGCACAGCCGCGACCAGTGCTCCCTTGGAAGCCGCGTACGCTGAAGTCTCCGCGGCACCCTCATAGACGGACGTCGACGCGGTGACGACGATCGAAGCGCCCTCCCGAAGCGACGGCAGGACCGCGCCCAGCAGCCGGAACGGCCCGCGGACGTTCACGGCCATCAGCCGATCGAAAACGGCCTGGCCCGTCACCTCCACGGAGGCGATCTCGGCGATGCCGGCGTTCAGCCACAGCCCGTCGAGTCCCACGCTTGCTGCGGCCCGCAGCGTGTCGATCGACGAGTCATCGGCAAGGTCGCCGTGCAGCACGACCGCGTTGGGCATTTCGTCTTGCAATGCTGCGGCACGATCGCTCGAGGCACCGTGGAGAATGAGCGAGGCCCCTTCTCGAGCCAATCGGCGTGCCCCCGCTAATCCCATGCCGCTCGTCGCCCCGGTGATCAGCACCGTCTTGTCCTGAAATCGTATTGCTGTCATAACGCGACGATAGTAGGCGTATCGTCCGCCACTTCAGCCGTCGAGCGCTACCGACTCCGCCTCAGCCAGGGCCACCACGCGTCTTGCAGGTCGAGGCCGAACGGGTAGCGAAGGCGGGCATGTAAACGGGGATATGGTGCGGCTATGACGAAGCGGCGACCCGGGCGGCAGTCTTCACCGCCCGAGAACAATGAGTGGCTTAGGCGTCTGGACCGTATCTCGGAAGCGGTCGATGCCTGGCGTAAGCGTGCAGAGAATCCGATGTCGCCCGAGCCTGGAAGCTCGCTCGCAGCTGACTCAGTCGACGGATTGAGTGTCGAGAACCCCGTCTGGTACTCGATGTGCATCTCCTCCGAGCACTTGGATTTCGCGATCGAAGCCATGCGGGCAACAAGCACGATGTACCCGACGGCCTATATGACCGTTGCGCGGACCGCGTTCGTTGCGGCAGTGAACGCGGTGTGGGTCCTCGCACCGCCAACGCGGCAAGAACGTCGCGAGCGGGCCCTCAGGCTCCGCGCCGACGACCTACGTGTTCAGGTCACATCCTTCCGCGATATGCAGATCCCGGAAGGCAAACCCGAGGAGGCTCGTGCGGGCCTCCTGGAGCAACTGCGCGAGCGGCAAGCCAGCTTGCAGAAGGTCGCGGCTGCGCTCGGCCTGCGAGAGGACGTCACGAAGATTCGGTTCCATCAGACCGGGGCGATCGACTGGGTCGCACAGCACATGCACGGCATCGATGACGACCTCCTCATCGGTGCGACGCAGGCAATCTGGCGATCGGGTAGCGCGGCTGCCCACGCGCAGTACCATTTCGGCGTCATGCGACTCGACCGAAATGAGGTCGTACGCGAGGAGTCGGGTGGTTCGATCGTGCGGCTACGAGGAGACCTCAACAACGATGTTGGCCCCGCTATCGCAGCGGCAACCATGACCCTGAGCGAAGCGTTCCGGCTGTATGACCTGCGGCGGGTAGCTCATGTTCGTGGCTGAGAGGCTCGGCCATCGAAAGCGCGAAGGGTGTTCGTTGCCGACCAGCGACTAAGCAGGATGCGGCCGCGGGCGCAATACGCTGCGATTGCTGCCGCAACTGGAGGCTTTTCTGGCGCAATCCTCAGCCTGTGTCCGCGACCCGAACAGGCCATTGAGGAGCTACGCGCGCAACCACCTCGATGTCAACGCCGTCTTCGCAGCCAAGATGGAGCCCGCCGTGCACCGGCCGCCGAAGATCGTATCCAGCGGCTGCGCTTCCCTAGTGCCTCGAAGGAATCATCACTGAGCGTGAGCTTCTTCTGGACAACGCCCTTGATCGCTTTGAGCTCGGTTCCGACGGCCTCGATGTCCTTGCCAATACGCACGAGTGGATCGACAGGCAACTCGATGCGCTTCTCGACGTCGAGGTCGAGTACAAACGTTTCGTGGAACGGTTCTAGAGATGCTGTTCCGGTGTACTCGGCTTCGACTTCCCAGCGGCGCGGGATTCCCGACGCGTCGTCAAACAAGTCAGGCACTTGACCCAGGAACCAGATGTATGTGTTGCCAGGATTGAGCGTTCGAAAGCTCACGTCGCCGCTGAATGTCTCGTTGACCGCAGCGAAATGTGCGCCCATCATTCCATGGTTGAAGAATTTCTCCAGGGAAGTGAACGGCGGATTCACGCGCAACCGCACCTCGTGGGCCGGACTCACCCCGATGTTTCGTACGGCGATATGAAGCGTGCCCTCTGCTGGTGCACCGCGGTTCTTTCGAACGAAACGAGTGGGTTCCAGGGCGACCTGGACCCTCGGTCGGACGGCTTCGACGTTGACCTGGCGCGCCAGCTCGTTCGATGCGATCAGCGCCTTGTTCGACTGATCCACCTGACGAATCTGGTACCAAGCGAACCCCAACGCGACCAGAGCTGAAGCTCCGAATATGGCAGACCACTCTTCGGCGGTCGGCATGTTGGGGAACCGCCACCACGAGCCCCATATCGCGACGCTGGCAGAGAACAGTCCGAACGCGACTACTACGACAGCAGCAACCGACAAGACGATGCGTGCGGCCGGGTTCTTCACCTTTGCAACTTTATCGGCGGCGATCTAAGCCCACGGTGATGGATGCGTGGGTTGTGTCGCGAACACCTACGTGTATGACCGTTTCGATGCGCGTGATGAGCGCCGGCGACGGCTACAAGTACCTGCTGCGCACGGTTGCCGCCGGGGACGGTGACAGGTCGCTCTCCACGCCGTTGACCCGCTACTACGCAGAGGAGGGCAGCCCGCCAGGGCGCTGGCTCGGCGCGGGCGTCGCCGCGCTCGGCGGGATGGTCGTGGAGGGCGATCAGGTGTCTGAGTCCCAGCTCCAGCTCCTGGTGGGGATGGGTCGGAACCCGGTCACAGGCGAACCCCTCGGCCTTGCCTATCCCGCCTACAAGACCGTGGCCGAGCGCATCTCCGAGCGCACCACCGCACTCGATCCCGACCTCGGGCCAGCCTCTCGTGCGGAGGCGGTCGCGCGGATCGAGGTCGAAGAAGCGGCGCGCGGGACGCGGCGTGCCGTCGCGGGGTATGACTTCACGTTCAGCATTCCGAAGTCCGCCTCGGTGCTCTGGGCGGTCGCGGACGCAGGGACACAGGCGCTGATCGCGGACGCGCATCATGCGGCGGTTGCGGAGGTAGTTGCGTTCATGGAACGGGAGGTTGCAGCCACCCGCACCGGCGCAACCGCCCGCAACGGCGCCGTCGCACAAGTCGATGTCCGAGGTCTGATCGCCGCGGCGTTCGACCACTACGACTCCCGCGCCGGCGACCCTCACCTGCACACGCACGTCGTCATCTCGAACAAGGTGCAGACCGTCCTCGACGGCAAATGGCGCTCCCTTGACGGGCGACCGATGCACGCCGCGACCGTTGCTCTCTCGGAGCTGCACGAGGCGGTGTTCGCCGACCACCTCACGCGCGCCTTCGGCGTGGAGTGGGAGGCGCGCGACATGGGCCGGGACCGCAACCCGGCCTGGGCGGTCGCGGTCGTGCCCGAGGAGCTGGTGGCGGAGTTCTCCTCTCGCTCCCGGCATATCGACGCGAAGAAGAACCGCCTCATCGCGGAGTACGTTGCCCGGTATGGTCGTCAGCCGTCGACGGCGACGATCATCAAGCTCCGCGCCCAAGCCACCCTCACCACTAGGCCCGAGAAGCAGGTGCGATCACTCGCCGACCTCACCGCGGAATGGCGCGGGCGCGCCGGTCGCCTGCTCGGCACGGATGCGACCGCGTGGGCGCGGGGCGTGACCGCGAATGAGGCGCCGTTGCTGTTGCGCGCTGACGACATCCCTCTGGATGTGATCGCGTCCCTGGGTCAGTCGGTCGTAGAGGTCGTGGGCGAGAAGCGGTCCACCTGGCGACGCTGGAACCTCACAGCCGAGGCAGCCCGGCAGACGATGGGATACCGCTTCGCCTCAACCACGGACAGGGAAGCCGTCGTCGGGCTCGTGGTCGATGCCGCTGAGGCCGCGTCCCTGCGGCTCACCCCGCCCGAGCTCGCGGCGAGTCCCGCCGTGTTCCAGCGGACGGACGGCACGAGCGTGTTCCGGCCGAAGCACTCGACGGTGTTCTCATCCGAGGTGCTGTTGGCGGCCGAAGACCGCCTCCTCGACCGCGCCCGCACCACCAACGGGCCGACCGTGCCTCTCTCGGTGGTCGAGCGGATCGCGGCGCGCACGGATCGGAAGGGGCAAACCCTCGGTGACGATCAGACCGCCGCGCTGGCGAAGATCGCCGTCTCCGGCCGCATCGTCGATGTCCTGGTCGGGCCGGCCGGCGCCGGAAAGACCACGGCGATGTCCGCGTTGCGGCGGGCGTGGGAGCATGAGCACGGCGCTGGCAGTGTAGTCGGGCTCGCGCCGTCCGCGGTCGCCGCGCAGGTTCTCGCCGATGACCTCGGCATCCAGACAGAGAACACCGCGAAGTGGTGGGAGGTCCATCAACGCACCGGCGCCACCTTCCGCGAAGGTCAACTCGTGATCGTGGACGAGGCGTCGCTGGCCGGCACCCTCTCCCTCGACCGCATCACGAATCTAGCGTCCGAGGCCGGGGCGAAGGTGCTGCTCGTCGGCGACTACGCCCAGCTCCAGTCCGTCGATGCCGGCGGGGCGTTCTCCCTCCTCGTCCACGACCGCCACGACACCCCTGAGCTGGTCGACGTGCACAGGTTCAAGAGCGAGTGGGAGAAGACCGCCTCGCTCGGCCTGCGCCACGGGCGCACCGAAGTCATCGACACTTATCTCGACCACGGACGCATCCAGGGTGGTGAGACGGAGGCGATGGTCGACGCTGCGTACGCCGCGTGGCGGGCCGACCGGCAGGCCGGCCGGGCGACATTGCTGGTCTCCGACTCGAACGAGTCCGTCCAGGCGCTAAACCAGCGTGCCCGCACCGACCTGATCCTCGACGGCACCGTGGACGCCCGCCGCGAAGTCGCGCTGCACGACGGCGCCCATGCCGCGGTCGGAGATACCGTCATCACCCGGCACAACGACCGCCGGCTGCGTGCCGGGCGCGGCTGGGTGCGCAACGGCGACAGGTGGACGGTCACCGAGGTCCGTGACGACGGCTCCCTCACACTCCGCCGCGCCGGGCGCACCTGGGGCGCTTCGGTCGCGCTTCCCGCCGACTACGCCGCCGAGCATCTTGACCTCGGCTACGCCGTCACCTCATACCGGGCACAAGGCATCACCGTGGACACCTCGCACGTGCTGGTCGACACGAGCATGACCAGGGAGAACCTGTACGTCGCGCTCACCCGCGGCCGGGGGATGAACCGCGCCTATGTCGCCGTCGACAAGCCCGACGACTCCCACGACGGCCCGCACCCCGGCGACAACACCGAGGCCACCGCGAGGTCGGTGCTGTGCGGGGTACTCCAACACGTCGGCGCCGAACTCTCCGCACACGAGACCATCACGGTCGAGCAGGAGGCTTGGGCGAACATCGGCCAGCTCGCCGCCGAATACGAAACCATAGCCGCCGCAGCGCAACGCGACAGGTGGGCGAACCTCGTTCGCACGTCGGGTCTCACCGATGAGGAGGCCGAGGACGCGATCGCCTCCCCGGCGTTCGGCGCACTCACCGCAGAGCTCCGCCGCGCCGAGGCCAACCACCACGACATCGAAACGCTGCTGCCACGCCTCGTGCGCGCACGCGGCTTCACCGACGCCGACGACATCGGCGCCGTCCTGCACTACCGCGTCGCACGAGGCACCACCCGCCCCGCAGGGTCCGGGCGGTCGCGGAATGCACCTCGCCTGATCGCCGGTCTCATCCCCGAAGCCACCGGCACCATGAGCAGCGAGTTCCGGCAGGCGCTCACCGAACGACGTGACCTCATCGAGACCCGCGCCACCGCGCTCCTCGATACCGCGCTCACCGAGAAGCAGACCTGGACGAAGGCGCTCGGCGCGCCGCCGAAGGATGCCAAGACTGCGGCGACCTGGCGGCGACTGGCCCGCACCGTCGCCGCCTATCGCGACCGCTACGGCATCACCGACCCCACCCCGCTCGGCACCTCGGCCGCCGAGGACGACGCGCAGAAGATCGACGTCGCCCGAGCCAAGGCCGCCCTCGACCGGGCACGCAGCCTCGCACGGGGAGCGGGGGAGGAGCCGCAGCGCAGGCCGGAGCGGGAACCGGTCCGCCGCGCGCTGTGAGCCCGGTGCCCTTCTCGTTGTCAGGCCGCCGTCGTACAGTGGATGACGAGGCGGCCTCTATATTGGCACTGTCGCTCCCCGCGACGGTATGACCACCCCGCGCGCTACGGGCGGTCCTTTCAGGTTCTTGTCGCCGAACCCCTGGAAGGACTATGCCCATGTTCCGGCTCATCTGGGCGGCCAGCGTCCGCACCCACAGCGTCCTCAGCTACGCGCCCACCAACCTCCTCATCGCCGCCACCCGCACCCGCCGCGGTCTGCGCTGGGGCATCCCCGCGATGCTCCTCGCGATCCCGTATTTCCTCGCCGCCCACTGGTGCGTCACGACCATCGAAGCCGGCGGCCCCGGATGGCTCAACCTCGTAGTGCTGCTGTGCGCGTGGAACTCGATCAAGCTGACCCTGAACGGACCCGCCAGCGTCGTCCGGCTGCTGCAAGCGAAGGTGAAGGAGTGGCGCGGCGTTCGTGCGGGGTCGTGATCGAGACGGCGCCCTTGAGTCCAGATCACGCGGTACGGCACCGAGGAGCGGCGTGTGCCTGGCCATGTGCGGTGCGCCGCTGGTAGCGTGAACTTACGTCCCAAAAGAGGAGAGAGCCGGAAGATGGCGGAAGATCACGAAGTCCTGACTACGGAGGAAGCTGCCGCACTCCTTCGTGTCAGCACCAAGACGGTTCTCTCCCTTGTGCGTTCCGGCAAGTTGCCAGGCGAGAAGGTTGGACGAGCTTGGCGCTTCCCGAAACGCGATGTCCTGGACTATGTCCGAGGGTCGAGCGAACCTAAGGCGGGGGTTGTGGATGAGTAGGGTGCAGAGCTTCGACGCGACCGAGATCGGGATGCCCGCTGCGTGGCGAGGTAGGTGGCTGTGATCAACATGGCGACGTGGGAAGAACTGATCGTTGACATCGTCAACGGTGTCCGACTCGACCCGCGAAACGTCCGGTTGGACATCCCCGACGGAGTCCCTGAGTCCGACATTGTTCAGGACCTCTTCACGAACGAGAAGGCCCTGAACCTTGTTGAAGGCATCACGAAAGTTGGCCTTCTGACTCACGAGGTACCCATCGTCGTTGAGCGTGACGGCACTCTCATTGTCGTTGAAGGAAACCGTCGAGTGGCGGCGCTCAAAGCGATTCAGAACCCGTATCTCGCGCCGGACCACCAAGCGCGAATCAGCAAGCTCGCGCAGAGCATCGAGAGCCGCGATGAGCTGCGGCAAATCACCGTGAAGAAGGCGCCCACGCAGGACGATGCCGACCAACTGATCGCGGCGCTCCACACTGGAAACCAGCGCGTCGCCTGGAGCCCGGCTCGTCAAGCGGCGTTCTTCCAAGCACAACTTGACGGTGGCAAGACCGCCGAGCAGCTCGTCGCGCAGTACCCGACCATCGATGTCCGAAAGTTCATCACTCGGAGCAAGATTCTCGGACTTTTCCGCGGCGTCAGCTTCACTGACCCGTCACTCCGCGACTACGTCAATCGTCGCCGCTTTCCCGTTTCGACGCTCGCGCGGCTCTATGAGAACGACAAGTTCCTGCAGCTCGCCGGTATCGAGATTGATAGCGAGACGGGGAATGTGCACCTTCGTTCGTCGCGAGTTCTCTTCGAACGTCTGGCGACGAAGATCGTCTCCGATATTCGTGACGGGGTTATCAACACGCGTGTCCTGAACAGAACCTCCGGCGAACGGTACGTCGCCTACATGGACGAGCTGCGCGACCTGCTCAACGAGTACGAGGACTCGACTGCCGGCCACGGCGCCTCTCATGAATCCTCGTCATCGAATGCTGGCTCGGCCGGATCCAACCGCCAAGAGGGCGGACCGAGTGGCGAGCACCGCGATGGTCACCAGACGTCATCTGACAGCGAATCGGATGCAGGTAGCGACAAGGCAAAGCCGTTCCCGCGGAAGCGGAACTACCTCAACACAGAGAACCTCACGGTCCCCACGACCTTTCCCGCGTCGATTCACGAGATCGTCAAGGAACTCTCCGCGATCAACATCCAGCGCTTTCCAAACGCGACCCTTGACCTGCTGCGCACCTTCCTGGAGAAGACGATCAAGGCCCATGCCGAGGTGCTCGGGGAGGACATCAAGAAGGGTTCCAACGAGCAGGGATTCGTGTATCTCTCGAACTGCCTCATCTGGCTCGAAGAGCACTTCAAGACGACCGGACAGACCGCCTTCATCCAGCCCGTACAGAAGATTCGCGGTGGACGCTACGGCTTCGTGGGATCAAAGGCGCACCTCGACGCAACCAACCACAACCATCACATCTTTGCCACACCCGATGACGTTCGCGAATGCTGGGCGACCATCGAAGGAGTCATGAAGGCGGTACTCAAACCATGACGCGAACAGCGACATCTGCCAGGAAGAGGGTGACCATCTCACCTCTTCGATACCCCGGCGGCAAGGGACTGCTCTACTCGCGACTGCGAACCATCATCCGCGAGAACGACCTCACTTCAAGCGTGTACGTCGAGCCCTATGCCGGGGGAGCTGGCGCCGCTCTCGCGCTTCTGGTATCTGGTCAGGTCGAGCGAATCGCAATCAACGATCTCGACCCCGCGGTCTTCGCATTCTGGAACGCGGTGGTCACTCAGCCTGGCGAGTTCACGCAACTCATCAACAACGTCGAACTCACCGTGGATGAGTGGGAGCGACAGCGAGAGGTCTACCTGACATCGGCGAGAGACGACCACCTTCCCCTTGGATTCGCCACCTTCTACCTCAACAGGACTAACCGTTCCGGTGTGCTGAACGGCGGACCGATCGGCGGGAAGGACCAGACGGGGAACTACAAGATCGACGCTCGCTTCAATCGGGAGGGTCTAGCAGAGCGGATCAGATTGATCGCGCTGCACGCGGACCGTATCGCCGTGACAAACGAAGACGGTCTAGACGTAATCTCGCGCTACTCCGACAGCGAGGACGCGTTCATCTACGCAGACCCCCCCTACTTCGAGAAGGCCGGGTCCCTGTACCTCAACGCGTTCCAAGAGGCCGACCACAAGGCGCTTGCTGAACGTTTGAAGAGCGTCGAGCGAGCGAAGTGGATTCTCACCTACGACAACGTCCCCCAGGTCGCAGAGCTCTACTCGACTCTTCGACGACGACTCTTTGCCCTGAACTACTCCGCACACCGCGTAATGAAGGCAAACGAAGTCATGGTGTTCTCACCCGACCTTGCGATCCCGGAAGAACTCGAATCCGCGCACGCTGAGCTGGTGCAGCGTGTAGATGGCACGACAGAAGGAGCCTCCTGATGGCGCGGCTCGACAAGGCAGCACCCGACACGTTGTCCCTCGACTTGTCGAACCCGCGAATGCCGGACGCGAAGTTCACCGATGAGGATGAGGCGATCGCCTACCTCTACGTTCAAGCAGATTTGAGTGAGCTGATCCAGTCGATCGGGAACTCAGGATGGCTTGACTTTGAGCCTCTCATCGTCGAGGAGTCGACTCGAACCGTCGTCGAAGGCAACCGGCGCCTCGCAGCTCTTCGCATCATTGCGAGTCCTCGCCTCCAGCAGCAGTTCAAGGTCTCGCTCCCGCAGCCGCTACACGCCAACGCCGTACCGACCGAAATTCAGGTGAACTACGTCGGTAGCCGCAAAGAAGCACGAGACTTCATCGGGTTCAAGCACGTCAACGGCGCCTTCAAGTGGGACTCTTACGCGAAGGCGAGATTCGCGCACTCGTGGCTCCAAGACGGAGACGATATTGACGAAGTGAGCCGCCGGCTGGGCGATGGTCACAACACTGTTAGCAGACTCGTCAATGGTGTCGTCGTCCTGGAGCAAGCGGAGAACGCCAAACTCTTCGACCGCGAACTCCGCTCCAAGAAGTCCTTCTACTTCTCGCACCTCTACACCGCGCTGTCCACCGTCAACGTGCGCCAGTTCCTCGGACTGCCCGAGAGCGACAACTCGGTGCTACCAGCCGACCCGGTGCCCGCGTCACACCGACCGCAGCTACGCAACTTCCTGTCGTGGCTCTACGGACAAGAAGACGAGCCGGCGCTCATTCGGAGTCAGAACCCCGACCTCGGGCGACTCGTCAACGTACTCGGCAGCGAGCGCGCCGTCCGGGTACTTGAGTCCAACCGGGACCTCGATCGTGCTTTCGACGTCGTGGAGGACAAGGCCAAGGCCTTCGAGAAGGCGTTCTACCAGCTCGCAAGCTCGGCCGAGGACGTTTCGCGCATCATTGCTCGCTACGACCCGAAATCTGACCTAGTTGATGATGCCGAATCGACCCTCCGTGTCGTGACCATCGTGGTCAACGCGATGAAAGAGGCACACCTTCGAGGCAACTCCGCCGATGAGAGTTAATGCGCCACTGGAACGCTCGACGCGGAGCGTGGCGGCCGACTGGGTAGAGCTGCGCGCTCTGTTAGATGAGTCGGGCGCCAATGAGCAGAGCCTGATTCGAAGCCAGACCGTTCAGAGGGAGCCTGACCACGGAAGCCTGCTGACCGATCTCGACGCTGAGCTTGTCGATGAAGAGATTCTGGAACCTGAGAACGACGAGCTTTCTGAGCGCGTCTACGAGGAGCTTGCCTACCGTGAGCGCGTGCTCGGCGCTCTGTACCCCTTCGAGCTCGTATCGGAGTTTGGCAAATGGGCGCTAAGGCGTCGTACGGCGCTGAGCGAAGCTGATCAGGCCGCACACGACTGCTACCTCTGCTGTCTTCTCATCTCCGCTATCCATTCCGAGCTATTGCCGACGAAGAGTGACCACGAGGTGTTCAAGTCGAGTGCGAGGGCTCTCCAGGTTGAGTCGTATCTGACGGCCGCAGAAGTGCTAGGCGGGCGTGCGTACTGGTTCGGCTTTCCGCGTCCTGACGGATCGGGGATGCTCAAGGCGATCCAAGACCTTGCTTACTCTATGGGCACCGCTGTAGCGCCGGAAGAACGACCAATCGGACTCTCGCCGCACGCTGCTGATGGCACCGTCGACATCGTCGCCTGGCGGCCCTTCCTTGACGGCGAGGCTGCGTCGATCGTCGCTTACGGGCAAGTCGCGTCAGGGAGCAACTGGACCGCCAAGCCCATCAAGTCGTTCATCGAGGGACATTTCCTCCCTTGGTTCGTGAAGATGCCCTCCCACAAGCACATCGAGATGCTCTTCGTGCCCTTCCCCCAGCATCACGAGCAATCAGAAGAGAAGAAGGCTGACTTCCGTACCGTTGCGACGGAGAAGGCGCGCCTGCGGGAGAACGACTACGGGGTGGTTATCGATCGGCTCCGGCTTACAGAACTCATGGCGCTCTCGAAGGTGAGCGGAAGATACGACGAGCACGAGTATCAGGAGCATGAGGAGTACGTTCGCACTTGGTCGAGGGATGCGCTGTTCTACGCCAAGGGGAGCGCCGTAGCGGCCTGATCGCGCCGTGGCTTCTTTGCCAGCCGCCGCTGGCGAAGTGGACCAATCAAGTGACCAACAGCCTGCAAACGCTGCAAAACGTGACGCGCAGCGTGTGCCTCTAAACGCAAAATCCCTGGTCAAGTGGGCTACGAGCCTTACCCGTACCACCTGGGGGTCAAGGGGTCGCAGGTTCAAATCCTGTCAGCCCGACTCAACGAGAAACGGACCGCCTTCGGGCGGTCCGTTTCTCGTTGCTGCGAGGTCTCATAGCGGGGTCCCCGCCGCGCCGGTTCCGGCGCATCGCGTGTGCGTGTGGGTTGCGGTTGCGTGGGACTGCGATGTGACGGCCGTGCCGGTGGGGCGCAGCCCGACAGCGTGCACCGATCGACCTCACATGTTTCTCGTTTTGGTGTTCGTGAGGTGCATCCCGATGTAGCCGATGTAGATCTTCCCGCTACCACCTGGGCCCGTGTCGTCGTGGTAGTGCATGCGCACCCATTTTCCCGACCGGAAGTGTGCAGGCATGAGAATCGGGCCTAGGCCGGGCACCTCGAATGCACGCTCTTCGGACCACTGATTCAGGGTTTGCTCACTCTCGATTGGCACGTGTCGAGACTCAGGAACCTTGAACCCGTCATATGTGTCGCTCTTCAAGCACATGTGCAAGTTCGCAGCAACGCTTCCCTCAGCTCTTGCCACGGCGTAGTCGTAAAGCACTCGGACGTAGTCCCAGATCCTTTGGGTGTCAAGACCTGCGCGGTCTTGCTCATGTGCCTCTGCCACGTCCTTCGGTTCGCCAACGAACAGAACTCGATCTGTGAGTGCAGGGCGATCGGTCACGTCTGGGGTGAGTCGGAGCACGAGCTCGTCCAGGTCGTTGGGTGTGTCCCACATGTCGCTTGGGGCGCGGTCGAACGCCTCCGGATTCCCGATTGCCGCGAGTTTCTGCCGAAGCCAGCGAACTTCGCCCTCAAGGGAGCCAGCACGCTTTTCCGAGTCAGCGAGCTCGAGCCCTCGGAAGTCGTGCTCGTTCGTGAGCTCGTCGAGCTGCTCTTGCATGTTCACCAACTTCTCGCCGGCGAGTCGCAGATCGGATTCCAGAGCGCTAGTTGCTGCCTGAACTCTCGCTAGATGTTCCTCGAGAATCTCAACCGGGTCGTGGTGCCCCTCTGGCGTTTCGAGCCCAACAACGCGCCTGATCAGTGCCACCAGCCGTTCGCCCAGGGTTGCCGTTTGCGCGGCGGTGACTGCTGGCGAGCGCCGCTTCTCATCGAGTTTGGCACGGACCGACTCTTCGCGAGCGACAACTGCGAGCGCGCTAGAGAGTACCGCCCAATTCCTTTGTAGGTCTCGCGACAGAGGCGACTTGAGCTGGGCACCCCGCGTTTGCTGGGCGAACGCCTGCTGCAAGTACAGCGCCACTCGGTTGCCCCGTCGGAGCGCGCGGCTAAGCGTAAGCGGTCCAAGCACGCGGTGTTTGTAGCCGTCGGCTGGATAGGACGTGTTCACGCCTGGCATGTAGGTGCGCACTCGACCCGCTTCCAGCTGATGGGAGCGGGGGAGTGAGCGGTTGAGTTCTTCAACAGCACTCGAGCTCAACACGAAGACCGAGGCGGTGCCAACAATCTTCGAGGTGAGGCTATCGATGACGGCTCGAAAGTTTGCCAGCACTGTTGGGTTCTCGTCCGGGGAGCCTGCGACGACTACAGATACAGTCCGGTCCGGGTCAAGTATCGAGTCGAGCACGAGCTGGACATCGGCCGGGTTGATCAACTGTGCTGCTGATGTGACGGGGGTTCGACCGTCAAGAATCGCGCTCTCGGCAAGTAGAAGCTTGATGAGGCCAGGCGGATCAACCTGTCCCTCTGCGTCTGGCTTGTCGACGCGTCGGGCCTCGACTACCAGGGTGTCCGAAGTTGTCCGTCTTGAGTGAGGCCGATCGAGCGCAACAACATCGACCTGCCAGGTTCCGCTGGGGTTCGATTCGTTGAAGCGCAGGAGGCGCCGGCGCGTGCCGCTTTCGGTCTCGTCGGCGGCGACTATCTGAAGTTGCCGACCTTTCCCCAAGTCGTGCAAGCCGGGCGCCAAGAAAGCCCCAGTTGCAAAGCCAACCCGTCTGCGCGGCTCGACCTTCTTCGCGCTCTCGATCCACGCCTGCACTTGTCGCTCGGCAAAGGCCACTAAGTCGGTGCTGGGAGGAAAGGCGAGGATCGTGCGATACGGAAGAGGCATTGAGCGGTCCTTTCAACTACAGCCTCGGCGACGAAGTCTCGTGATGATGAGCCTAGTGAGAAGCACTCGAAAGTGACTGTCGCGCCCTGAGCTGACCCGCAGTGCGAGGAGGCCGAGCGCCCGCTCTCGTAGTCCGGTCCGCCCGCTTGAATCTGTACGCTCTGATCTAGCGTCCCGAGCGGGACTCACGAAAGCGAGGAGGTGCCGTGCGGCTAGAGGACATCGCCGCGACTGCGCGGCTAGCAGGCATCGTGCCGG
>VFQP010000575.1_pt1 | contig 66430 bp, 108 predicted proteins | sample 3512351 | NCBI WGS metagenome assembly VFQP01 (sample SAMN10412372, study PRJNA504923) | tailings metagenome | isolation source: Relicate 1 Philex TSF1 revegetated site | place: Philippines: Tuba, Benguet | collected 2017-08-29
GTGTGTGTGTGTGTGTGTGTGTGTGTGTGTGTGTGTGTGTGTGTGTGTGTGTGTGCTTGAGGAATGGGGTTGCTCGAAAAGCCACTTTACGTTTTCAACCTCATCATATATCCATACACACCCAGTCCACAATATATCCACCCACCCACTCGCCCACCCACCCACCCACCCACCCATCACCACCACCCACTCACCCACACCCCGCCACCCACCCACCCCCAAAACCCTACCTCAAATCCCTCAGCTGCTGCAACAAACTGCTCATGCATACCCACCCAATCCGCATGCACTGCTTTGACTGCAGCGGTCAACGCACGACCATGGGTGCCCCCTACTTCTACCCGCTCCAGGCGTTGCAGGGCCCCCCATGCTGCGAAGAGTTGTTGTAGCTCGTGTATACGCTGCACAAATGCGTCCACCTTTGATTTATTTTGTGTTGTGTGTGGGTGTTTGTTTGTGGGATGTGGGTGTTTTTTTTTTTAGTGGGGATGAAGTTGTGAGATGTGGGATTTGGGATGTGTTAAGGATGTGTATGCCTGAGTGCGTTCCCTTGTACCCTCACCACACACACAAACAAACACAACAACGCACACACAACAACGCACCCTACGACACACACACACACACACACACACACACACACACACACACACAGAATCACATACACAAACAAAACACACACAAAACATACCCTATGAAACACAGCAGCTGATGATACATTCCAGGGGTGCCCGGGGGTGAGGTGTCCACTCCGCCCCTTGCTATAGGTGTAGGCTGTGCGTAATGCATGGCAGCAGTCTAGCACAGTGTCCAGCTTCTTCATAGCTTCAGGTTGTGTGTCTGACAGGAGCTGGTTGCCTGTGTGTGTGTGAGGTATGGAAGGGGTGGTGTGTGGGAGGTGCAGAGGGGGGTGGGTGGGTGGGTGTGGGTAGATGTGGTGTGTGGTGTGTTGATACATGTACATGGTGTGTGGTGTGTGGGTGTGTTGATACAAATTCATATGCATGGAATGAAAGAGAGACAGAAAGAGAGAGAGAGAAGGAGAGAGGATGACACAGGCAAACACACTGACACAGAGAGATAGAGTGCATACATGTGTGTTCATACACATGTGCTTATACACATGTACCATACACATACACCACACCATCTCCTACGCACCTCCCAAATACTCTAGCCCCATGTTGACCACATCATTACTCACTGCATACAGCATTGCACCCAGCCGTGCAGGTGTCCTGCTGTGCACGCTGTGCTTCCACCCCATGAGTATTCCCGCCATCAGCTTGGGGAGGGCTGCAGTGATGGTGGTGACATCAGCCTGCTCGCTCAGCGTGCGCAGCGTGGGTTCCAAGGGGAGGAGGTGTTGGTATACTGAGCATGCTTCGTCCTTTGCTGTGTGTAGATCTGTCACAAGCCTGTGATTATCGGTGTGTGTGTGTGTGTGTGTGTTTGGGGGGTCCAGGGGTTGAGGTCATTTTTGGTGTTTTTGAGATGTGCTTTGATGTTGATGTGTGTGCATATAAATGTGTGTGTGTGTGTGTGTGTGTGTGTGCATATAAATGTGTGTGTGTGTGTGTGTGTGTGTGCGTATGCTTGTATTGTTTCAGTACGGGAGATGTATGTTATGTGAACACACCTCAACACCTCCACAACACATCTCAACACCTCAGCCCCCCCCCTCATAATCATACCGAGCAAAAGAGATGTGTGATGGATGCTTGGCAGCCTGTAACACCTGTAGAACAAGTTGCACAGCTGAAGAGTGTACTTGTTGTACGAGAGATGTCAACACAGCGGCTCTGTGTTTCCATGTTGCAAGCTCTTGCATGCCACCATGGGTTGGATCCTGTGAGGTGTATTGGGTTTGTGTGAATTGGGTGTGTGTGTTTATTGTGTGTCTGTGTTGGAGGGGTGTGTTGGTATTGAGTGCGTGTGTGTATTGGGTGTGTATGTGGTGTATATCATGTGTGTGTAATCATGTATACGTCAAGAACACACATATACACACCCACCACACACAAAACCGACCCACCACCCCCCACACATACACACCACATACGACCCCCACAGCCCCCACAGCCCCCACACCCCACACATATACACACCGTGGCAGCAGGTGGGGGCCCATTTTTCAATAGGGCCTTCAACTGCGCAACCCACAGCCCCACTGCACGTTCACACGACGCGACCACATCCTTTGACTGGGATAATATAGTAGGATCATGATGTGTTTGACCATCATGGTGTGTGTGTACACCATCATCCTGCTGCTGTGATGTGTTTTGCCCATGACCAGGTGGCGGTGCATGTGGCATATCATGGGGGGGGTTGTTGCTCTCTTGTTGTTGTTGGTAGTGTGGGTCATAGAGCATGGCGGGGAGGGGGAGGATGACGTGTCCTTGCATTTGCGCTCGTGTAATGGTCGCTGTGTGTGTGTGTGTGTGTTCATGTGTGGGTGTTGTGACATGTGCAATGGTATACATCCATGTGTGTGATTGCATCATACACATCCCCCTGACAACAACATATACCACACGTCACCACCACCACACACACCACCGGCACCACTGAAACACCACCATACACACCACGTACCTGCAGCAGCAAGACGTTCTACACCATCCAACACATCGCGTTTCACAGTATCAGGCCATCCCATCCTATTGTGAGGATTGCCCATGAGGGGTAGGTAGACATCCCGCGCGAGCATTTCCAATTGCTGCAGCGTGGCGTTTGTGAGCTCCCCAACCAACACCTGTGTGATGTGTACGTAGTGTGTTTGATGGTGTGCATACTGGTCGTTACTGTGTATCCCCCATGTGTGGAGGGTAGTGTGTGTGTGAAAACAACCACCCACGCACCTGGTTGTGTACCACATCAACTGCTGGCATTGGTCCAGGGGTTAGTTTGACAAAGTAGATGCATTTTTTCTTGAGTTTGGTGGCTGGTGGTGTGGTTGCCTGTGGTGTTTGTGGGTTGATGGCATGTGGTGATGGGGGCATGTGTGGTGGCCTGTTGGTACAAACCCCATACCGCCACAAGATCTTTTCCATCAGGGTAGACAAACAGCTGCATGGTCTCTGCAGTCTCTACAAACGCCACCAGGTTGTTCCTGTGGGCAGCGGGTGTTGTGGCCACCACCATGGGGATGTCTTGTTTGAAACCCACACACGTATGTGTGCACGTACCGGTTTTCAGATGCCAATAAGCGGTCAAATGCAGCCTCTGAAACCTTTAAAGACGTGGCGATCCGGTGGTTGAGCCAGCCGTATCGGCCATCCATCTTGGAAGAGGGCTGCTCTTCCTGCACGTCTGCCATGTCGGCAGCGTCCATCACCTCGCCCTCTGCCATTGCAATGCTGAGTACTATGTGTCACGCAACATGATCATTCCCGTTGTGTTGTTGTTTCTCTCGGCATGTGTGGTTGATCAGGGTTGTTGCGATTGGTTGCAGTCGTCGTCGTTGTTGTTGCATAATAAGCAATTTGGAATAATTTATAAATCAATTGGTTTCAGCGCGAAAAAACTCGCCCAACCCTGCGTGATGAAGCAGTGCCAGCCAGTATGCCCACCTCGCTGTGCGCCCATGTGTCAACGTCGCCTGTGTGTGCGACATATGATGACAGTTATGTTCCCCATGATCACACACTGCAACCACCAACACCACACCACCTGTACTGCCGCTGCATGTGCCGCCAAGTGTGCTGCATCCTCCCCCGCCATCCCCGACGACACCAACGCATCTGCTTGTGTTGCTGGCGTCAGCCAATCAGGCAACAGCTCTGGATGTGACCCACACAGCACTGCACGTCCATTTCCAACTTTACAGCACACAGCAGCAAGGGCTCCAGTATCTGCATACCACGCCACAGGGGCCCATGGTTTGGGATGATGAGGTGTCGCTGGTGTTGTGTTTGGTGCTGATGGTGGTGGTGGTGGTGGTGGTGGTGGTGGTACAAATGCAGGACCACCATTGACATAATCGACGCACTGTTTCAAAAAAAGGGTGGGTGGTGGGGGTGGGGGATAAGGAGGTGAGAGTGTGTGCGAGAGTGCGTGGTACATGGCGTACAGCAACAACCAAACAAAACAACACCAACAACAAGCACACGCATCCCTGCAAAACAACAGACACACCTCTTCTATTGCTTCTTGCCCATTACCACCATCACTACCACCACCATCACCACCACCACTACCACCACCACCACCACTATTCTCACCATCTCCACACCAAGTCAACTTCCTCGTGAACTGCACCCCCAAAGCAGCAGCCCCTGCTTCCGTCTCATAGCGAAACCCAGGTGCAACACTCCCCACAGCTGTGCCGCTGAAGAATTGCAACTCACGAGCACCACACACTTGCAAACTGTGTTATGATTGTGTGTGGTATTGTGTGTGATTGTGTGTGATTGCATGTAGTTGGGTAGGTGGTGGGGAAACGCGTGGAGAGGGTGTGGAGAGGGTGTGGAGAGGTGTGTAGTTCATTGACAGTAGGTCAACATGGACACATGCAACATCATTGTCCACCTACCCAACCACCACCACCACCTACAACTACCTTGTACCAGCTTCAAATTCAATAGCAGTACATGCGTAATACGCGCCTGCACAGAGACCCAAGTAACTCCCTCCCTGCTCTACAAACCCTGTTGTTTTGTGTGTGCGCATACTGTAAGTCACCACATACATGCGATACCACGTACGATACACAGCCAAGAGCCCCTTGTTGTGTCGTAGTAGGGGTGTTTCATGATACATCTGTTTCAAAATACAGTGTCATACAACCACACTGTTGATCACGCGCGACCCCCCTCTGAACACCATCGTACGTCGTATGACCCCATTCCCAATGCCGTTCAGCCGTTGACAGTATGGTAGATCCGCACCACCTGGCATGACAAACAATCGGGCATCTGCAGCCCATGCACCCCTGAGGGTGGCCTCTGCACTGATGGTCTGCACGTGGAGCAACGTGGCCTTTTGCAGGGCTTCCACTGCACTGAGTACAGAGCGTGATCCTGCACCCTCGCCTGCATAGACAAGGGCTGTGGGCGGCATGGTTGTTGCCACACGGGCGTCGGTGGATGGGGGGGTGGCTTGAGGGGTGATGGATGCTGGAAGATGTGTTGGTTGGATTTTGATCAACCTAGTATGATTGGGATGGTGATGGTGCATATGCATGGGTTGCAAGGTGTAAAAGAGCGAAAACGAGCACACTCGTTACGATTATTGTGAAACAAAGCTGCAAACAAGCACGTATTTATCACACATTGAACACGACCTGTGTTTCATCAATCACCCGATGGCACACCTGAGAGGCCTGCAAGGCATAGCACATATACTACAACAGCAAGCAAGCACGTCTGCAGCGTTGTTGGCAGCACGATGCAGGCATGGACATGGGCATCCATACACAACCCTGCTTTTGCCACAAATCGTGCCTCAAAGCACGCATACTCTAGCACATGCATCATCAAATACAGCATCTAGTAATTCCACTCGGTCTTTGCTTTGGCAGCACCATGTTCGGTATGGCGGGGTGTCAGGCACCCACACCTCAGGCACACCCACACCAGCCCTTGGTCTCCCTCTGGCAACACCCTTGCTTGCACACAGGCACATGTCTTCTAAAAAGGGTGGTGTACGGATAAACACAAACAAGATGAGAATGATCAAGGTAAAAAAGGCCCCAATATACACCAACATGATCTACAACCCATACCGGTATGTCACCCTGCTGTCAGCACACACATGTATGAGTGTTGCACCACCACAAAATGATGAGCATTTTTTTTACTAGCACGTATCCATCATGTCTGCATCAATACTATCCTATGAATGCTCTCAAAAGCACCATCTCTCAAAGTACCATCTCTCAAAGTACCATCTCTCAAAAGTACCATCTCTCAAAAGTACCATCTCTCTCCACACACATACCACCACCATCCCTCACCTCCCCCCCCCTTTTAGGTTGCACAAGCGGCTGCCCCTTTCATCGTTCTTCACACGAGCAGGATGGAAGGAACGCTGGCGACGTTTCAAGCTCTACATAACATCCCAACTTGCTGTTGCACTGGCAACACGACACATCAACAATTGGAGCCGCAATGCATTCAAAAAGGAGGCGGTGGAAATGTTTGTTGATATTAATACTCGACTTGCAGCACGTGACATGACCAACATCATGCCAGTATGCTACTTGTGTGATGTGTTGTATATGTTTGTGTGATGTTTTGTTTTGTATATGTCGTATGCGTTGTACCTGTTGAATGTATACACATGTTTGTACACACGTAGTGCTGTCACCCCACCACCTATTCACCAACCCACCCACATTTCAACACAGTTGGTGTCGGACAGTGTTGCAATGCTGCTGCGCAAGCAAACCAACACGCTTTCCCGTGATACAACAATGTGGCGACTCGCCAAAGACATTGACCCCATGCGGGATGCCAAGCTGGTCCACGGCACCCCCATCGTCCCAGGTTTGACCAAGGTGGCTGCACAGTCGGGGTATGTCCAGCTGACACTGTCGATCAAGAGCCTACAGCAGACGGCTGTGTATGATCACAAGGGCAAGGTGAAAAAGGACTGGGATGATCCACCAGTGGAAAAGGAGGATTTCTGGGTGTTTGAGCATCCACTGGGTCCACAGTGGGAGGCACGTTGGCGGTTGGCGGGCATGGTCAACCCGTACCAGGAAGTTGATGTGTCACGGGGTGCGGTGGACCCTGCTGTGTTTTCGCCGCAACGGGGTAGCAAGTAGTGATGTGCGTGGGGTGGGGGGGTAGATGGTGTTGATGTTGCTGGAGGTTGATGGCATTCATTTCGTTTTTATTGCAATTGTAGTCTGTGTAAGTGATGCAGAATTGTACAGGATAATCGTACAGCATGAGCAGAACTCCTAGCGAGAGAGAAATAACGATAAGGGGCGAAAGTGCCAAATCGCATGCTTGTACATATATCAACGCCTGCCACGCTGTGCAGGCATGCGGCTGAGCCATGCCAGTGTGCGCCTGCGTTTTGCAGAGGGGGTGCCCCGAGGGGTGCCCTGACGGGGGCCCTCGCACATCCAGTCTGCTGTTCGCCGCCTGATAAGAGAGGGACCCTCGTGATATTCAAGCCCGTGTTTGTTTCTCTTATATTTGAATACAACTCCCATTCTTGAGTACAAATACCTGCCCTGCATTGCATATTGTCCAAAGTTGGGCTGCTGTATGGATGGTGGGGTGGTTTGTACAGCGACCACACTCATTGATGCATCCCTGCCCACCTGTTGACCATGTACAGGGTTTGTGGTGCTTGCATAAGAAAGTACACACAACACAGCAAATAAGCATGAGTAACATACACACTGTTTTCACATACGTGTATACTACGAGTGGGGGTGCGTATGTTGTCCCATGGGTGGCGTGCTGCCATCCCCCCCAACGCCCCCCCTCTTTGCCCTGCTGCTCGTGGGTTTGAGCACACAGGGGTCATTGCAGTGGTCGATTGTAATTCGGATATGAGGTCGAGCGGCACGCCAAAGTCATCCACCCCCACGGCGTCCTGTGTGTGAGGTGCACAGTCTCTGTCGACTGACGTCCCCAATGGAAAGCCTGCATACACCAGCCCCAAACCCTTAACCCTACCATGTGTGACTCAATGCCACCACCCAATGCAGGCACTCGATGTGGTGGTGTAATGCACAGCGTAGGTGGGCCCCTCTGAGGGACCCCATCATCATCTGGCAGCACCACCCCCGTGTGCTTAATTCCACCAGGTGGGGAGTCGAGGAGCCCCAATTCTGCGAGCCATTGCTCTGCTTGTTGTGATTGGCAGAGCGTTGTTCCAGGTGGGGGCTTGCTCATCATGGGGGGTATGCTCGTCATCATGTGCTGATGACGAGGTGTTGATACGTCAGGGGGGACATGGCGTGGTTGCATGCGTTTAATTGGTGCAGGTGGTGGGGGTGCGCGCATACCCGCATACATACGCACTGTGGGTAGGGATACACATGATTTGGCAACCCAAGGGCTGCTTCTATGGTGTGTCGCTCCAGTGTGTAGAGGAGGAGCATGCTGTGTGGTGGGGTGTTGCCTGCTTGTATGGTGGCGGTGTGGCAACTGGGGGAGGAGGTTTTGTGTTGTGTTCGTGTTTCCTCGTGTGTGCTGTGGGATGTTGCCATGATGTGCTGGCACATGCTGTGTGCTGCTAGTGTGCTGCTGGTGTGGTGCTGCCTGGCATCGTATAGCACTGGTATCTGGAAAGGGGGTTTGTACATCATCATGTAGGTGCAGAGCATCCTGCTGGTGTTGTTGCGGTGGGTCATTTTGCAAGAAGACACGTGTATACACGAGTGGTAGGATGTGGAGCAGCAGCTGCAAGCTATGTGATGGTAGTGCATTGCACACAAGTGGGTGATGTGACAACTCCTGCTGGGTAGGAGGGGAATGTTGATGTGTGTGCATACAACTTGCTTCCCAACATACCCTAACCTTGACATACCTGCATGCACTGGTGTATGCTACCAACCTGTTCTGTGTTGCCACTGTCACCATGCAACTCCATCATCTGTTGCACACACGCAGCCACCACTGCAGCACTGTGTGGGTTGATGCACTCCAGCTGTTCCAGTCGAACCACCAACCCACCAGGATGCTCCACCAGGCCCACATGGGCTAATGGGCTGTTCAGAGATGGGTTGTTAAGACCAACCCGGCTGCAGTGCGTATTGGCATCTGACATTTTACTCACAACCCCTGTTGTACCAACACCCCCTGTCTCGAAAACACCTGACATTGCTGCTGTATTGCATCGTGCTGCTGCTATCTGTGCACTGGTGAGCACACATGCCTGCATGAGCTGTTGTGCAGCAGTGAGTGTTGTGGGTGTGAGGACCTGTACAGTGAGCCCCAAGCTGCAGCCTATGCGATACAGCATGTGCTGGTGTGCCTGTACGAGTGCTGCATATGGTGGTGGTGTAGTGGTGGTGGTGGTGGTGGCTGATGGTGTGGTTGTTGGATCTATGAAGAGTAGGAGGACATGGGCGTATGCAAAGCTGAGGCGCTCTAGGAGTGGACAGACATCCTGCTGCAACTGTGCCTCTCCATTGCCATCCTGGTGCCATATGGTGTGTGTTTGAGTGTGATGCACATGGTTTTTCACAATGTTTGCATCCACATAAAAAACCACAACCACCAATAACAACCAACCCCACAACACCCCACAACCCCACAACCCCACAACATGTATCATACTGCGGGTGGGACAAGCACACATAGACAAGTTTGACCGGTCAAACATACATCCTCCCCCGCCTGCAATGTGCGCTCCCGTATCACAACACCCTCCTGCTCCACTCCCAACAGTGTTTCATACAGTGGACGTATTGTATGCAGTGCACTGTTGTGGTTGGAGGTGATTGCGATGGTCCATAGGGGCAATGGGGAGGGTGGGGAGGGTGAGGGGGATGCGGGGTAGGATTGCAATGGAGCGTGAATAGGGCGTTGTGTTTTGTGCATGGTGGCGGGCACGTGTGGTGATGTTGCGGACACGTGTGCATGTACTTGCTGCATGTTGGTTTGAAGCACATGGATGGTCAAACGTGTGGTCAACGAGGGTGCGAGCAGCTGCTCTGGTATGTCGTCATGTGGGCCTATTGTGTGGGCGCAGGTGCCTACTGGGTTGTACAACACAACATGTTGATATCCTGTGGAGGGGTGCATGTATACTGTATACAACAACATACAATGTGTGCTACTGTATGTATATACAACAACATCTGCTACAGTAAGAAAAATGACAACCCCAGAAGAAAAAAAATCCTTTACCCTGCAATGCGTTGACCATGCATGCAGATGTTGACCAACACCCTGATGGCAACAACACACACAATGGCTTGCTGTGGTGCACCTCTTTCATCACACGTGCATGCAATGCAGCTGCCACATCCACAGCGGGTGGTGTTGTTGGATCTGGTGCTTGTTGACTGTTGACTGTGGTTATGGCCCTGTGCATGTCAAGTGCATGTTGTACTGTAAAGCCACAATCCTCTATGGTGCGTTGCAAGGCATGATGGATCAAGGGGTGGGCGACCAGGAGTACCGTGAGGGGTGGCTGTGGGTGTGGACGTGGTGTGTAATGAACGTGAAATGTGTTTCATATGCATTGTGATGTATAGAGGCCATCCATCATGAATCAATGCTGTATTTTTGCCACACACACCTTGTCATGTACACCCCCCCAATGACACAGTAGGTCCCTCAATGCCCTTATCTTGCCATGATCACTCTGTACACCCCGTTCCACCTTGTGATACGCGTCCTTGGTCAAAACATGGCCTTGCTTGTCAGCGGTATGCTTCTGCTGTGCGCAGCTATACAGGTAGAGATGGGCGGCACGCACCCCTACATGGACCAGGAGCCACGCTGCCTGCCTCAGCATGCCCAGCACCCGACATGTTGCGAGGGTATGCTGTGGGATGCTCATTGTAGGGGTATGTCCTGATGGTGGTACTGTGTTTGATAGGACATCCACAGGGGGTTGGAGGTCGAGGAGTGTTGTGTTTTGAATGCATGCAGGGACCACTGGGCCTGTGTGGGAGCACGTATTGGATGGTTGGCTGTTGTTAGGGTGCATATGGAAAGCAGTGGTATTTCCATAGCAGTACTCTCATTGTATTATACAGTCATACATCATAAAGCACCCACACACATGCACATGTCAACAAGTCCTTTCATACAACATCTGCTCATGTGCTGACAAACAAACGGCAAACCGTCCATACCTTGATGGGTTGATGCATGTGTAGCTGCTGCCCTGCGCAAGGTGTCCATGTGCTGTGTGTGCAGGTCCTGTAGCAACTGGAGCCCCTCTGTTGTCATGTCCACACTGGTGGTAGCCATTCTATTGGCACACAGCTCCAACTGTGAGGTGTAGATGTACACATATGGGTTAATATGTTGTATGTTGTCAAATCCAACATCAACAGCATGTACATGTACATGCATGTGTACGCAACCCAACAGCACACACATAAAGTCACAACAACACATACCGTATCTGCTGCTTGAACAATATTATCATGCACCACCCCTGCAGGCACTGTGGGTCTGGAAACCGGTTGGCTACTGCTGTGATTGTTGTTGTTGGGTACTGCCTTGTTGCTTGTCTGTACTGCTTTTCTGTTCTCATGTACTGCCTGTTTGCCCTTCAGCACAGCCCCCTTGTTGTGCAGGGTGAGGTAAAACGACATGGCATCCTCCCTCACTGGGCGATGCTCCACCTCCCTTTGTGTATCCCTCTGTGTCCCTGTGTGTCCCCCACCGCACAGAGGTGCCCTGGAACGACTGGGTGCTGCAGGCCGTTGTGCACTGGTTTGTGACCCACCACCAGGCCTTTTGTGGTCTACAGGAAAGCCCTGGTGAGTGGGGCTGTATTGTACTCGGAGCAGTGCAGGACGAGGCAGGGCAGTGGCACGGGCTGCCAGCAGGCGCGCAATGGATGTGATATTGCTTGTGATGTGCACTTGTGGGGCCTGATGTTTCGAGTGATATGGTCGTATGGGGTGGTGTGGTATAGGGGTGGTGTGGTACTTGCACATGCACAAAGCACAAACAACTGTGTACTACGACAGACCCTGCAGCCTATACCTGTACAAGCACATGTGAGGCAACGTGCATGACCATGGTACTGCGTTTGACACGTCCCACAGTCGCTGCTGCAAGGCTGGGGTGTGTGCCTGCATAGGCATGCCCAGCTGACTCCCGGGCAACCCTGGTCAAGCTCCAGTCCATGTGCATCTCAAGGAGCTGTGTGCGGCATGCACGAATACCCAAATCCTGCAGCATGCATGCCCAGTCCCCACCATGTTGTCTGCCATCATCCCTGGTTTGTGCATTGTCCTCATCACCAGTACATTGTACATCATCATCATTGTTGTGGATGTGTTTCACCTTATTTTGCATGCCAAGCAATGCTGCATCGGTGCGGACGAGTTTTTTCTGTAGTGTCTGCACATCGTCAAGGCGGGGCCACCGCGTGCCTGCCTGTGCAGTGACAGTGGTGAGTGAGGAAAGGAAGACCTGTTGAAATGTGGGCGCGCCATCAAGTAACGGTTGCAAGTAGCTGTACACATCTGCAACTGGGGGTGGAGCAAGGTCCTGAAACTCCTGTGGTGGTGGTGGTGGTGTGGATGATGATCATGTGGGTGGTGATTATGTGGTAGTTGTGATCATGTTGTGATGAGGCAAAGATGTCATGTCTGTAGGTGGGGTGTCACAGGTGATCAGCAACAAGCAACCCCACCATACTCCTATATACACCTGCATGACAATTGCAATGATGGAGGTATCTGATGGCTGTAGACGTGCTGCAACAAGCTGAGCAAGGTCGGGCAGCTCTGGCAGCTCTCTGGTGCTGTTGCCTGCTGTGGTGTGTGGACCTGCAGGGGCCTGTACAGTCCCTGGGTGTATGTTAGTGTGTATTGGTGTTGTAGCACTGTGTACGTGGATGTGCTGCTAGGAGGAAAAATACACACACAGACCAACATACACAACAATGTATCCTACCTGATGTGTGATGATCTACACGTGCACACAACGCATCCCTGAGTTGAGCATGAAGTGCCGATGTACTGTATTGCACAGCAGGAATGTGGGCATCATCAACCCCTCTTGCAGCAAACCCATCCATGACCAGTGCCGCGATGTTTGGGGTGTGCATGCTGAGCATGCTGTGCTCCCATGATGGTGCGAGTGCTGGCAGGGCCTCTGCAGCCATGTGGCACAGTGCAAGGGAGGCAACCATAGTGGTGGTGTCGGTGGTGGTGTCGATATTGAGTGGTCGTCCCGCACATGTGTGCAGCATAGGAGGCTCCAACATGGGAGTCGCATAAAGTGAACGGGCGCATGCACACTGCAGGCGTTGTGTGAGCACGTGTGCGACGGTGTTGTGGAGGGACGCATGGTTGCTGTGCTGGTCATACTTGATATGCAAGGGCACCTGGGGGTGGGGTGTTGAGAGACAGAAGCTTGCATGTGCTGTTGGGAGGTGTACCATGTAATGCATCCAAAGCATCCACGCTTACCCAAGTGCTGAGTGGTGCTGGGTGGTCATGGTCTTGGACAGGTAGGGCATTGAGTTGGATGCCATGCACATCATCAATCACGTGTGTGTCAGTATTGTAGCAGTCCTGTGTGTGTCATCAACAACCATGTACACACAGGATACAAGCATCTCATATAACAAAAGACACACCTGCAGGATGGGGACGTCGAGGCGTGGAAACGCTGCGCGCACCGCAGCGCACAAGGCAAGGGTACGCTCCACTTTGGTGCTGGTCCAGTGGATGAGTCCGTTGCGTGGGTGTGCATCGAGTGGTATGTCCAGAGTTTTTGTGCATACAAGTGGCTCTACAAGTGGCTCCAGGGGCAGGAGTGCACCAAATGTGGTGCAATCAACACGATCGATTGGACACCACTGGCGTGCGTGTTGCGCGTATAAAGCGAATGTATTTGCATCAATTCCATGTTTTGCATCATTTGCACTACAAGAATTTGCTGCTGAGGTGACAAGAATCGCTGCTAGATCAGATGTGTGTGGTGGATCGAGCAAGTTTGTATACAGCTGCTGTTCTTTGCGTATTGCCCACTGATGCACGTGAAGTGGGCGTGTATATCGTACAAGCGGCAACAGTATTGCTGTACGAGCATGCTCAGACATGGGGTGTAGATGCCACTATATTGCAAGATGCACTACCATGTGTTACACAAACAGTGTCTTTGCGTGTCTTTCTACCGTGTGATCTTGTACGACTGTTTACGAAGGAGGAGTGAGGATGTGAGAAGAACACACGTGTGTTGTCATATACAACCCCGAGTGTGGTACACACCCACCACCACATACCTTGACTTTCTTTAGCAGCTCTGCAGCATGGGGATCATTGACAAAGTGATCTCGCACCGGCTGCAGGATCTTGTTGATGTGCAGTGCAAGAGCAGGCTTCAAATCACCAGGATGCAGGCCCCCCGATGTGTAATCCTCACACAACTCCTCCAGTGATGCATACACCTTGTTGCCACCGTTTGCATCACTTCGCAGCACCTCAAACGATCCAAACCAGGGAAAGATGATGAGGGACAGGTAGGCAATACAAGGGTTCCCCTCCACCACCTGTGGGACGTATACATGGCGTGTATGTAGAGAATATTATGTTATCGTATAATCATCTGTGTGTTGTCCAACTCACACGCATTGTTGTATGTACACATGTGCACTTGTGCACATGTACATACTGTACAATTCAAACCACGTGCCCATATAATGAGAATCAAAAAAAGTATTGAGAATGTATGCACCCCCTCCACAAACAAAAACCCACACCTGGGGTGGACAAAAGGCACGCTTGATCTTGGTCTTGACCTCCTGTTCTGTATCCTCCATAAAGATGGCACTGTTGGGGTCAGACTTGGACATCTTCTCCTGTCCTTCCAGCAACCCAGGCATCATCTTGTGGCTGAGGATAACAGGCTTGAAACGCTTGGGTTTGATTGTCTCACAGTATTCACGAGCAAGCATGTTGACCTTGCGTTGATCCATGCCCAGCTGGCAAATGTCAGCCTGCATTGGGGGTGGATTGTGTGTAGGGTGGAGGTGTATCAAGGACGAGTGTGTGTGTATCAAGGAGGAGTGTGGGGATGGTGTATCAAGGAGGATTATCTTAAGGTGTCAAGGCATGCACATTATATATGCACATCAAATGAATGCTGTGTTTCAGGATACAAGACAGGTATGCAATACACCGCACCCACACAAAGCACACCTTGAGGAAAAACACGTCGGCACATTGCATGCACGGGTAGAAGATTTGTGCACTGCTCACATTGTCATCCCCCTCCTGACGACCCATAATGGTGCAGCAACGCTTGATACGAGTCACTGTGTTTTTACGCGCCACATCCATGACCTGTGTGATACATCATGCGTGTGTGTATGTGAAAATACAGCGTGTATTTTATTTAGAATGAAGCCAATGCATGTGTAGAATGAAGCCAATGCATGTGTGTGACAACATACATGGGGCACAACCATGTACATTGCTGTGTGTATATGACAATGTACTGGGTACGCAGAGTATTTAACATGCATGCCTCTCTCCCAACAACAAACAAAACCACCAAAACACACCAATGTCCAGTATTCGTCAGGCCGTTTGTTGATCTCTTCACTGGCATTGAGAAACTCGACTCGCGACATGTCCATTCCCACTGCCTTCCAAATCTCCACAAAGTACTGTCCCACTGTTTGAATCTTTTTCAGGTCACCACCCATTTTGTTGTTGAGCTGTGCAAACCAGTCGGCAACCCTGGGGATGATGGGGATGATGGGGGTGGGTGATGCAAGGCACGGGTGATGCAGGGCACAGGTCGGGTGTAATGCCCACACAACATACCAAAACTTGAACTGCACGCCACATTTGGTGAGCTTGTTGACGTTGATGCACTTTTGCACGCCCTGTGTGTATGCAAACATATGCATGCATATCTGCCCACCAACACGCCAAAACCACACGCAATGCCATACCTGGGCGATGTGCATGCGCCCCGAGGGCTCAAATCCATCGTATGCAATGGGGTTGGGTTTTTTGGCGAGCAGCGTGCGCAGCTCTTCAGGTTGCACGCACTCTTCGCCCACAGACATGGCGAGCTGGATACGCTCCTCTAGTGGGATCCTGTATCAAAAACAGCCAACCTGTGCTAGCAGCACTTGATGCACACCAACGCCTGCATGTCACGTACCCAGTGCCACAAGGATCATCAGCCACAGCAGAGGTTGCAGTGTCTGTGTTTGCATCTTGGGGAGCAGCATCTGGCATGCTGGCTGATGGGGTTGCCATGATGACGACTGTGATATTGCTGTAGATGAGCAGTGTATTAGGATGTGTTTACACAGAGTGTGACTGATTGTTTATACACCAATTTTCCCAGTCGCCGCAGGCAGTTCGTTTGTCATCGTTTGTCAAAAAAAAAATCAACGTGCACATAGATCAGTCATTGGACTTTCAAAGGATTCCTTGCGCAGAATAGTACACCAACAACACATCAGCACGCACAATCAGCACATTCCTTCCTTCACCGACAAACAATCACGATTGAATAGCTCACCAAGGGTGTGCTATCGAGCGTCGTCAGCCTTTAAACTGTCGTTTCATTGCAACATAGACCTCTGAGTGTAGCCATACAGTGCACGATGCAGCAGTCATTGTGTCACAGTCGTGCATCGATTGTTGGGGCAGTACGCCAACGACAGGCAGCACCCAAGGCGGCGGCAGTGCTGGCCATCCAGCAGACACAACTTGCACGAGGTGTTGCGCTGCGTAGCAACTGGCAGCTGCAGTCTCTGACACTCAAGGTTTGGCTGCTGTATGTAACATCACCACGGCTGGCGGCAACTCCACGACCTCGTTGCCAACCTTTTTTGTTTGATTATACCATCCTTTACAGGCACCATGCAGTAGGCGGCATGTAGCACGACGTCCTTCATCGGTACAGGCTGCCCTTGCTGCAGATGCAGGTGGCTCTGCGCTTGGTGCCCTCCCCTCGTGGCTCGCTCGCCCCCAGCAGGGACTCAAACTGACATTCTACATATTCCTATGGTATGTTGGTTGTTGTTGTTGTTGGTACGTATGCGACGTTCACATACAAGTGACACATGGTGATCGCGTCTTCACAGGTATGCGTTCAACATCATCTTCAACCTGCTCAACAAGACAACCCTCAACATGTTTCCCGCACCGTATTTCATTTCCACACTGCAACTTGGTATGTGTGAAGAGAGGTGAGCATACCGCACACATCGTAGGGAACATCGTTTCTCACAACCCCCCTCATCCTCAACAGCGGCCAGTGGCTTGTGCATGGTCTTTTTGTGGGTTACAAAACTGCACCCAGCCCCTCGCGTGACACCAGCACTTGCCAAGGCATTGCTCCCTGTTGCACTGTTTCACACCATTGGCCATGTCTCGGCATGTGTGTCATTCAGTCAGATGGCAGTCTCCTTTACCCACATTGTAAAAGCAGCAGAGCCAGTGTTTTCAGTTGCACTTGCAGGACCATTGCTGGGTGAGACATACCCCATCACAGTGTGGTTGTCTTTGTTGCCCATTGTGGCGGGATGCTCCCTCGCGGCCATGAAGGAGGTTAGCTTTGCATGGGGTGGGTTTAACAATGCCATGATCTCCAACTTGGGCATGGTGTTGCGCAACATCACTTCCAAGAAAACATTACAGTCATTCAAGGTGTGGTGGTGTTATGGGGAGGTGTTTGTATGTGTATGGTGCGTGGATGCATGTGTTTTGAACACACAATGCTTTCCCATACACTCCATATTCCATCCCTCTTGTACATATTATACACCATCTCTTTTCAAACCCTAACCCCCACATCAACCCCCACATTAACCCCACACACCCCTATAGGATATTGATGGCATCAACTTGTTTGGCTTGATTTCCATCTTTTCACTCTTATACTGTGCCCCACTTGCATTGGTGATGGAGTCTGCCCAGTGGCCTGCCCTTTTGAAGGGGGCTGTTGCCTCAGCAGGGTCCACCATGGCATTTGTGCAGCTCTTGGCTATTGGGGGGGTGTTTTACCACATGTACAACCAGGTATGTGTGTTGTTGTTACTGTTGTGATGGTGTTTCATACATGGGTTGTTGTGTACACGTATTGTTGCATGCATGTATTGCAGAGTATGTTGTCTTTACAATACAAACACCAGTGTTGCAATACAACACACACGCTCAAGGCAAACCATCACACCCCTCTTATCCCCAACAACAGGCATCCTACATGGTTCTTGATCAAAACGTATCCCCTGTGACCTTTTCCGTGGGCAACACCATGAAGCGTGTGGCAGTTGTAGTCAGTGCAGTGCTGTTTTTCCGGAACCCAGTGTCCCTGCTCAACTGGGTGGGTTCTTTTACAGCTATAGTGGGCACCCTGTTGTATTCCATTGCCAAGCAGCATGCAGGGGATGCAGCCAAACGCAAGGCTGATGAGTCAGCATCAATAGAGTCATCATCGTCATCATCATAGGGTGGTGGATAGGGTGGAAATGGTGGGTGAATAGGTGGAAATGATGGGCGGAGAAACCCCCACAATGGTGGTTGCGATGGGTGATGATGATGATAATAATGGTGCTGCTCATGGTAGTGTAGCATGATGGTGTATATTGTGTGGCTTGCGCTTGATGGTGACATGGCAGGGGGGGCAGGGGGTGACATGATGGAAAAATGATGCAATGGTGTGGGTGTACGTCCACAGTCAAAAGCATGTGTGACAGAAAGTGTTTATGGTTTGACAAGTCGTCCATTGGTGCATGGTGGGTGGGTGAGGCAGCACACCATGTGTGGCGTTCCTCCTGCCCAACAATTTTGAAAACATGAGCATCAACACCACCCCCCATGCGATTCCATACGTGGCATCTTCTTCTGTGGTGTCGACAATGACATGGGGGCGTGATGCTTTTCATTGAGTGTGTTTTGCGTGCCACTGACACATGGTGGCTGGTGTTTTATATTGATTGTGTCTTTCTCACCACTGGCAATAGTGTGTGTGTGTGTTTGTTGTATGAGCACCCTGGTATCACTGTGTATTTCGTGTTTATCTATAGGATATGGTGGCATGGGTCTGATGTCTGATGGTGTTGTGTTGTGACATGCCCACTCCCCCTTGGGTACTTTTGACCGGCAAGAGCTGGTTTTTATCATTGCACTGTGTTTTTTCTGTCGTTGCTGTGACATCAATTGTCCTTTGTAACGATTCGCTGATGATACCAAATAATTGCCATGCTCCAGCATGCTCACAGCATGCTTGTAATGAATACGTTACACATGCAGTTGTCCATACGCACACACAGCATCCACTGTCCATACAGACACACAGTGTTCACAACACTCCCCTTGCCCGCGCCATCCCCCCTACTCTACTTCTTCCAAATAATCATTGACCTCCGACACGGTCAAGACCCGAAACTTGCCATCCTCCCCCACCACTGCCACCTCAATATTGTCCCCTTTCAACTCCCCCTCAAAACCTTCTTTCAGTGTCAGCAATGCAGTGTGAACGGCATCCTCCAGTTCCATATCCTCACTGTAGCGTTTTTCCAAAAAGGTTTTTGCATTGGCCATGTTTTTCCCAATGGCACTGGCTTTCCAAGCAAAGTAGGAGCCACTGGGGTCCACTTGGTAGAGCTGGGGCCCATTTTCGTCACAGCCGGCCACCAGCAAGGACACACCAAAGGGCCGCACGCCACCCGACTCTGTGTGTTGGAGGGGGCGGGGGTGTACGTTGTGTGTTGTGTTGGTAGAGTTTGTGTCCCCTTCATGTGCACCTTCCCCCAACCCTCCACATACGTGTGAATTCCTGCATGACAGCTGCTGTTTCCCGTACAAGTTGTGCAACGGGGATGTGCTCGTGGTACAGGCGGTAGTATGCTTGTGCCTCTTTGCGGGCCTTGCGAACCAGCACCCTGCTGTCAGGCCCCATCCCTGCATATGCCATACCCACATTTGGTGTGATGGTGCTTATCTTTTGTACAGTTGTATCATCAATGAGGATGGATGGAAGCTTCTTTTCAGTGGCAAGGACAACGCCATTGGTTGCCTTGATGCCCAGCGCGGTGGCGCCTGCGTTGACAGCATTGAGTGCATACTCTATTTGTACCAATTTGCCGCTGGGGCTGAATGTTGTCAATGAAAACGAATACTGTTTGAGGGTTGAGTGGTGGTGTGTGTTGTGTGCGGAAAGAGGGTGATGGGCAACTGATCCTACCTGCGAGTCCCCCATGGCGATGGTGTGGTGGATATGTAGTGTTTGACACAGCACGCAGCAATGAGAATCGCGTGCTGGGGGGGCTGTTCTCTGCTGGTGCAAGCGTGATGGATCTACACACGAGAGAGAGAAAGAGCTCTGGATGGTACACTGTTGCTGCTGATAGTGGTGATGATTGACCTGCACCTGATTGTTTTGGTTGTTGCAAACATGCATCACATGAGCATAAAATAGGAGCCAAATTGATGAGCAAAACCATCACGCCAGCCCTCAACTCTATACCTAGTTACTATAACTAGTTGTGCTGCAAACTTCCTGCAGTCTCGCAGTACATCATCTCAATACATCATTTCTCCTGATCATCTGATCATCAACAAACATGCCCACCATCACCCCACCCCAATAACACATGGACAAGGCAGAACAAGTGCGCCAGCTCCTCAGCAGCTACTATGGCGACTATCAAGACGATCAAGGGGACGATTCCCTCGGCACGTTGCATTCAGAACCCCCAAGCAGCGTCCCATCCACCGCCCTCCCACCTCGTCCCTCCATGCTCCTCACCCCCGCCGCATCCAAGATGCTCTCCAACGTCAAAGCCATTGGCATTGACTCTGCAGCCTTTGATGCAGACACGTATGTTGCCACCATGCGGCGGGAACAGAGGCTTGCTGCGTTGCTGAGTAAATACACCCAGGTGTGTTGTGCGGTGTATGGTGGGGTGATGCATAGCTTGTGCATCTGTCTTGTACATTGTGCATAGCTGACCATTTCACTACACACTATGCACTATGCACTGTATGCTACAACACTGGACTGTGGTGTGCTTGCAAGACATTGCCAAGTACCTCCCCCCCCAAAAAACACCCTCCCACAGGTATCTACAGAGGTCCGCACCCTAGATAGTGACATGCAAATGTTGATTTATGAGAATTACAACCAGTTCATAGCAGCACTGGATGCCATCAAGGGTATTCGTAGTAAAACACAATCTATGGAGGATGGCATGCATGAGTTGCAACAGCGCATTGGTGCGTGTATTGGTGGTTGTGTATTGACGGTGGTGTATTGGTGGTTGTGTATTGGTGGTTGTGTATTGGTGGTGGTGTATTTGTGGTGGTGTATTTGTGGTGGTGTATTGACGGTGGTGTATTGGTGTTTCTCCACACCCACACCACCCACACCACCCACCACAACACCCACCACACACAGATGCATTTGCCCAGGGCAGTCACTCAGTCAACACCACATTGCAGCACAGACGTCATGACACAGAACAACTCACGAGTATACACAGACTGCTCCACGCCCTCCAAGCCACCCTGGCCTTGCCTGATGTGTTACAGGGGGCTGTACAGGGTGGGGATGAGGGGGATGTGGCAGTGGCGGTACAGCAATATGCCACACTCGCACCACTACTCAGAGCCTGCGCACACAAGGTTGGTGATGGGGTGTGGTACACACTACACAAGAATACATACTTCAGAACAATTCACACTGACAACTATACACACTAACAACAATCACACAAAAATAAAGCAACCCCACATACGATTTTCTTTCCCCATTCCAACACATCCCCAGGGTGTATTCCGCAAGGTGTCAGTGCGTGTGGAAACCCTCCGCCAACGTCTTGTGACACTCCTCATGACCCGCCTTGCAACAGGGGTCCCTCCTGCAGGCCCCCCCTCAACCCACACTGTGGGAACCCTCGCCACCACACCATGCACTGCCACACACACCCCCGAGAACCAAGGCACACCCCAAGGTACACCCCAGCACGCGCCCCCCACCCCCACCCACAGCAAGGCGGTGTTGGTGGGACAGCTGGCAGCCCTGGGTGAGGGGCTGGAGTCATTGTTTGAGGAGTTGTTGGCTGGGTATGCAGATAGGATGACGGTGCTGTTACAGGAGGCTCGGGGTGTGTTGGATATTGTAGCTAGTCGCGGGGGGCGGAGTGGTGGGGGGGGGGTTGGGAAGGTTGGAAATGGTGGGGGAGGACAAGGGTTGGTGTTGACGGAGGGTGTGTGGTGTTTTGAGGCTGGTCCGGTGCCACCTGTGCCTGATTTTGTAAAGGAGTTGTGTACAAGGTTTGTGAATGACACACAGGCTACTGCACAGGTATGATGGTGGGTGGTGGTGGTGAGGGGTCATGATTGTGTACGGATGTGTACATACTGATGCAATGAATCATTATTGTACACATTCATGTATGCTACTCATCATATTCCCCTGTATGCATATACATACTCCTACACATGCATGCATCCCCCACCCTAACCTGCACTACCCCACTATCGCCCCCCTTGCTTACCCCACTATCGCCCCCCTTGCCACAGTTGGCACGTGAGGGGTTTACCGCCAGCACAGCAGGCACAGCAGAGGAGGTACACAGTCGAGAAGCTACACTCGCACGTGCCATGGAAGATGCTGCACAAGGGGTGGTACAGTGCATACGGGACACATTGCAGTTGTGTGCTCGAGGGCTGGTGCAGGAGCAGGAGCAGTGGATGATGCATAGGGTGGGGGTGTGTATTGATCGACATGAACCACGGTGTGTTTGGTGTGTGTGTTTGGTGGTGCTGGTGTGTGTCTGTACATGCTCTCTTGTGAGAAACTGAACGTGGGTGTGTTGTATACACCTGCATGCATACAGTTCTCACATATAATTCTTGGTTCATGTATGTCCCTTGAAGTAGTGGTCCTCCTATGTATGTCTTCCTCCCATATGTTTTTTTCCACTGTATGTCTCTCCCTAACACCTTGTATTCACACACAGGGAGCTCAGTGTTGGTGGTGACTGGGGTGTTGGAGTGATGGTAGATGCACTGGAAGCTGCTCATGGGATACTCTCACTACAACACACCTTGGGCCTGACTTCTGTGCTTACAGAGACGTATGCATATACATGTGTCATTATATCAGTTTGTCGCTTTGTTACTGAACCAATTACTATTACACATATTTACATTTCTTGCTCATGTTCACCTGTACACCTTTTAACCAATGTTTGCCTGTGTTGCTCATTACATACAGTACGTTGACCATGATCCCTCATTACACACAGTACGTTGACCATGATCCGGAATGTTGTACAAGACCACTGTGCCGCCTGTGTACAATCCCTCGCACGATGTATGCTATTCACCATCCTCCCCTCGTCTTCCTCTTCCCCCACCCCCCCCTTGTCCTCCATTTCCCCCTCTACATCACCACCGACATTATCATCACCGGCATTGTTGTTGGAGTTGTATCGTATGGCCACACAGCTGTCGTGCACTGGTGTGGAGGGGGTGCTCAAGGCACTGCGACGTTATGACAGGTAGGTATTGTCATCCCTGTTCTTCATCCCTGGGTGTTTCATGCCTGTCCATCCCTGTAATGTACACCACACAGGTTGCATTGGTTGATGGCAGGCTGGGGCCACACATGGGCACACTGGGTGCAGCACTGCACCTCCAATATGCTCCAGGGTGTGTTGGGGGCCCTCCTGGTGCACACAGGGGTCCCACCGCTGCCTATAGTGGAGGATGTGGAAGATGATGCATGCGCTCCAGGGTGTGTTTGTGTTGTGTACATCCTCCAGAGACTCTTGCCACAACATACATACACACACACACACACACTAAACACACACCACGCTACACACAAACACACCACTCACAATATACACAGGGGTGACCCAGCATGGGTGACAGCAATAGCCAACACACAGCACACAGCACAACCCACTTCAATACCACCTGGTATGTACATGTGTACAGAAAAACATCATTTCTGCATCATCTCTGTGCTGCAACACCATGTTTCCAAGTGCCTGGTGCAGATTTGGGTGTCTGATCATGCTCAAAACTGTGGTTGCTTTCCAAAACACCCCCTATCCCCCTCCCCCTCCCACAACACTAGGTAGTCTGCTCCTTGCATCAAGAACCATTGCCATGCTGGGAGAGGTTGCTGTGCCCCATGCCCTGGAAGTCCTCGCAACACAGTTTCCAGACACTTCCACACGGGGACCCCGAAACAGAGGGAGAGGGGCCCCCGACGTGCCACCAGGACCACCCCCATTTCAGGCAATGCATTTGGCACGCAGCATGCAGCGATATGCACAGGTATGCTGGGGTATGGGTATGTGTCTGCAGGACCGTGAATGCACCCATGTGTACATAAACCCATGTGTACATATACGCGTACACTCATCCATCCCATGCACTACCGCAACAGGCCATGCTGTCAACGTATGTGTTGCAGCAGGGCACCGACATTGCAGAGGAAATAACACAGCGTATATGGCATCACACGCCACGAGGGCCCGGGGCGGCCACTCCCCCTGCGCAAGACATCACTGCTGCCCTCTCCAGAACACCAATAGAGAGCATGCTGCAAACGACCCTCCAGCAGTGTGAACAGGAGGTTGCACAGTTGATTGACGATGGGGGACTGGGTGGTGGGATGGCACACCAAGGGGGGGACATGGATGTGCACCGGACACGGTACGAAATGGGTGGTCTTCTGGTTGTGTGGTGTATTATGATAACATGCCGGTAACTCCCACAAAACCCCAGGGAGAGCAACATGAGTGCACTGGAACGGCATGTTGCGAGGCTGTTTCACCACCATGTGCGGGTGTTTCATGACGATGTGGAGGCGACCCAAATCGGTGTGCTTGAAGGTATGCATTGGTTGTTGATAGCATTGCGACATCCACACAGCATTCAGAAAACGTTCCCACCCTCAAAGGTATTGTCAACACGATGCTTAAGGCTCTGGTGGAGGAGGTGCGCTGCAGCACACTGACAAGGGCACAAGCAGAGGCACTCGACGCAGTGGCGCGCAGTATTGGGAGTGTTGTGCAGGGATGTCTGCGGGGCCGTGATAGTCAACCAGTGGCACAGTTGCTGGAGGAGCTGCTGCACAGTGTCGAGGAGCGAGTGCTGGGGGAGGGGCAAGATGCTGGGTGATTAATGGGCAGCTGGCCCAGTTTACAAATTCGAACTTTGTTTTAGTTTTCAACGACGAGCAATCGACAGAAAACAAACACTTTTCACAGCTAGCTACCAGTCCAAAGCAAATACAAAGTACAGCACATTCGCCGAGGCTCCATCGCGCTCCTTCCAATCAGTTCAAATAGCAATACATCCCCCCCCAGAGTCACACGACCCTCGTCGCCGTGCACCATGAAGATCTGCTGCATTGGAGCGGGCTATGTAGGAGGTATGCATGGCTCGGCAGCACGACCGCGTTCAAACTGGCTCGACGTTAATGCAAGACCGATGCAAGTCGCTCCCCAACTTGGTTTTCCCACACAGGCCCCACGATGGCCATGATTGCTCTGAAATGCCCAGAGATTGAAGTGGTTGTGGTAGACATCAACCAGCCCCGTATTGATGCATGGAACTCTGATGTGCTGCCCATCTACGAGCCCGGCCTTGATGAGGTGGTCCAGCAGTGCCGTGGTCGCAACCTTTTTTTCTCCACCGACACCACCAAGCATGTTGCCGAGGCTGACATTGTCTTTGTCAGGTATGGGTCAGGAATGGGGGTGCCACGATACGTTCCCTTGTCACACGCTTTTCCCTCAACCCCAGTGTCAACACCCCCACCAAAACCTCTGGTATTGGTGCTGGCAAGGCTGCCGACCTCACCTACTGGGAGGGTGCTGCACGCATGATTGCCAGCGTGAGCACCAGCAGCAAAATCATTGTGGAAAAGAGCACCGTGCCTGTGAAAACAGCAGAGGCCATTGAAAAGGTGCTCCGCCGCAATTGCACCGTGCCCGGTGTGGAATTTGAGATCCTCAGCAACCCCGAGTTTCTGGCAGAAGGTACCGCCATTGAGGACCTCACTGCCCCTGACAGGGTATGTCTGTGAGAGAGTGTGTGAGTGTTTTGGTGGTGGCAGTTTGTGCAGGGTAACACGACACATGCTTGGTGTACACGAGGATATTGGTAATCACCCCTTGTACGTACCCCCCCACACACAGGTGCTCCTTGGTGGCAAGGAAACCCCCAGTGGTCAGGCTGCCCTCAAAGTCGTGGCCGATGTGTATGCCCACTGGGTCCCCCGCGAACGCATCCTCCTGACCAACCTGTGGTCTGCCGAGCTCTCCAAGCTCACTGCCAATGCCTTTTTGGCCCAGCGCATCAGCTCCATCAACTCCATTTCCGCCCTGTGTGAAGCCACCGGTGCCGATGTGGAACAGGTGGCACATGCTGTGGGATTTGACACCCGCATTGGCAGCAAATTTCTCAAGGCATCGGTGGGCTTTGGTGGCTCGTGCTTCCAAAAGGACATCCTCAACCTGGTCTACATCTGCGAGAGCGCGGGTCTGCCTGCAGTGGCTGATTATTGGCTCAGGGTCATCGCCATCAACGACTGGCAAAAGCATCGTTTTGTGGAACGCATGATCTCGTCCATGTTCAACACCGTCAAGGGCAAGAAGATTGCTGTGTATGGGTTTGCATTCAAGAAGGACACTGGGGATACCCGTGAGACAGCGGCTATTGATGTGTGCCAGGGGCTGGTGACTGATGGTGCACACCTGGAAATTTTCGACCCCAAGGTGTCTGAGAAGCAGGTCAAGATGGACCTGACCATGAGCAAGTTTGACTGGGGTATGTGTTTGATTTTTTGGGGGGAGTTGATGACTGTGATGAGCCTTGCAAATGTGATGATGTGGCTGTGACGCACTGTGATACACTGTGATAAACATGTTGGTTTCATTTTTCTTAACTCGATCAATCCCCCAAAACAACAGATCACCCCGAGCCCTACTTGCAAGTGCCACCCTCGGATGTGTTGGACAACATCAAGGTTGTTGCCGACCCCTATGCTGCTGCCAAGGATGCCCATGCTGTTGCTGTGCTAACAGAGTGGGACGAGTTTAAGGCGTATGATTACCAAAAGGTGTATGATAGCATGTCCAAGCCTGCATTCATCTTTGATGGGCGCAACATTCTCGATCATGAAAAGCTGCGACAGATTGGCTTTGTGGTGTTTGCTATTGGCAAGCCTTTGGACCCGGTATGTGGTGTGAGTGGGGTTTATGGTATACCGTACACTTTTGTTGGCATGTGCATTCTCATACACACTCTCATTCACACACAGTTTGTGGCTGGCAGCGCATAAATGCATCAAATAGGGAACGCTTGGTATTGAGCAGTGTGACAACGTCCGTGCTCAAGCAACATAATACCCATTTTCTTCTTGCTGTTTTGTGAAAGCCTGCAGATGTAAATGAACTTCCATGTACAACACATTACACAGCAGATAACCACCTAGCTAGGAAAGCCACCCGCAGCAGCATCCCACGATTCCCCATTTCGTCCCATCCCTCGTCGTTGTGTCCTGTGCCACATGCTGCAACAAACAGCACGAAGATTGCCGTGGTCCTGCAGCTTTATGCAGATACGAGAAAAGTCTAAAAAGGTCATGTGCAAGCTGAACGAGGTATGGCATGCAGCCTCTCCCCGTGTTGTTTTTTGCCCAGGACACCAGCATCCCAACAACAACAGGATGTTGCCAATGTGGGGCATGCTGGGGATGTGCTGGAACTCAAGTATGGCTTTGTGTACAACTTTCTCGTGCCAACCAAGCGTGCCACACTCGTCAAAGACCCAACTGTGCAGCCATCACGAGCATCTGCATCGCGGGTGCGGGGGGGGAGGGAAAGGGGCGGCATACTGCTGGTGGTGTATACACCACATGTGTACCTACCATCATGTGTACCTCCCATCACCCCCATCACAGTCGGATCAGGAGGTTGCAGCAGAGGAAGCCAAGCGGCGGATACGGCAGCTTGATACAACCCTCATGAGCATATTGTCCAATGTGGTGGTATGTCACATGGAGTGACAGTACCACCACCCGCAACACGTTTCTCATATACATCTCCCTGTACATCATCATCATCATCACACCACAGAAAATAAAGGCTGTGGTACAGGACAGTACAACAGGTGCATTACGAGACCCCATATCAATGCAAGATGTGTTGACAGCAATACGAAAGCAGACAGGTGTGGTGCTACATGAGGCTTTTATCAAGGTGCCACCAGGACGGACAGCCCAGCAACTCATCAATCAGCTGGGTGACCACGAGCTCCCTGCCAACATTCTGTTCCCCAACGATCAAGAGGCAGTGATACGTGTGCATGTGATTGCGCGGCCGACAAAGGCAAGCAAGGGGCCAGCTGTGGAAGAGGGAGGTGTTGCAGAGGAAGCGAGTGCTTCGTCGGCCCCCACTGCAGAATGATATTTTTCCTATGTTGTTTGTTTTGATGATGGTATTGCTATTCCGCATGGTTTGTTAACCCGAGTGTACCCCCCGTGCATGAAACGCAGCAGCAGCACAAGCGGCGTTTTGAAGCATCCTCATCGTGTTCAATCTTGAGCGTTGATTCAAAGGCTGATTGCCCAAACCCCGCATATCTAACCTGTACACGCGCATTACTACTACATGTACATTGACAAATGAACAAACATTAAGTACGTGTGCGAATGCTGCTTATTGAGGACACTATGGCAGAATTGCACGGTGCAGCGCTACTGCTAAGCACGGGCCAGGTACGAAATACACACATGTATACAGTATACCCCGATGTTTCAATCTGTGGTGTGTACAATGCACGTCGTTGTTGTGTTACATGGAGACCCACTGCTGATCAACACCATGTTCTGATATCAAACAGGCTGCTTGCTTTCTTATCTACACCATTGCATTAATCCTTTGGGTCATTGCGGAAGCACAACATGGACTCGAGAGGTACGTAGTGTACAGGAGGAGGAGCACATGTGGCGTCAAACCACATCCACCCCAACAACACCCCCACAACCCCCCCCCAACCAGGTACAACAAGCGCCGCTCCAAATCCCAGGAAGACAGCTTGGAAAAGCAACCATTGACGGATGTCACAGTTGCAGATGATCAATCACCAGACACCCCTCCCGCCCCCCCAACAGACAGCATCATCCCCACCTATCACGACCTACTGCACAACGACCTCACACGATGTCTTTCATTGGACACGGGGGCACTCATTGCCAACCGCGCCACCCTGCGCAACATTGTGGAGTTTGGCAGTATCATGTTGTGGTGGTATTGTGTTGACCGTACAAATTTGTTGGGCAGTGGTGTCAAGGAGACCCGCCTGCGTGATTTGTGGGTAGTGTTTGCGGTGCTCACCGCCGTTGCTGCATTTACAAGCATTCGACAAGCCAAAGCACCTGTGTTGTTGAATCGTACACAAACAGAAGAGTGGAAGGGGTGGATGCAGGTGTGTTGGTGGTGGGTGGTTGTGTTGGTGGTGGACATCCCGTGCGCACACACATACCAGTCAATGCCCCCCCATACACATACGCCCACAACCCCCTTTCACAGGTGTTGTTTCTCCTGTATCACTACTTTCAAACCCACCAACTGTACAACGCCATCCGCGTCTTTATTGCTGCATACGTATGGATGACAGGCTTTGGCAACTTTGCCTATTATTACAAAACCAACGACTTTCATTTGCCTCGTTTCTTTGGCATGATGTGGCGTCTGAATTTCCTGGTCACCTTTGCGTGTTTGGTGCTACGCAACAGCTATATGCTCTACTACATTTGCCCCATGCACACGCTTTTTACGCTGATGGTGTATGCGGCGTTGGGTATTGCCAAGGACCACAACAAAAAGGATTGGGTTGTGTGGACAAAACTGGGGGTTTGTGTGGTGGTGGTGTATGTGTGTTGGGATGTCAAACCTGTGTTTTATGCACTGTGGTCACCATGGACGTGGTTGATGGGGTATACTGACCCACGAAGACCCTCGGGCGATCCCTTGCATGGTGTGTGGGGGGATGTGCGTGTGTATGGTATTTGTGTGTGTCATGTTCTACTTACACCATCCACGCAGTACATGCACACCACCCCTCTCCATTCCCACCCCCTTTATTTTCCTTCTCAGAGTGGTTTTTCCGCAGTGGCTTGGATCGATACATATGGATATACGGCATGTTGTGTGCGTTTTTGCACCCCACTGCAGAGGCCCTTGTGAGAAAGGTAGAGGAGGCTGAGGCCACCACACGCCTGGCTATCAAAGCAGTGGTGCTGACAGGTATGGTGATATTGTGTGGGTGTATGTGTGTGTGTATGATAATGTGTAGTGGTGGAAGCACATACATTGCATTCTATTGGGGTTGTTCTTCATGTATATATACATATACATGGACATACCCGCACGCTGTACTACACACCCACCACCACCCACCACCAAATACCCCTTCATCATCACACAGTGGTGGGTGCACTGTCAACATGGTGGTACCTCACAATTTTCACCCTCCCTAAAATCGAGTATAATGCGCTCCACCCATACACCAGCTGGATCCCCATCACTCTGTTTATCATACTGCGCAATTTCACTCCCACACTTCGCAGTCATGCATTGACCTTGTATGGATGGTTGGGTTGTATTACATTGGAAACGTATATAGGGCAATTTCACACTTGGCTCAAGACCGAGGTGCCTGATGGACAACCCAAGCTGCTATTGTCACTTGTGCCTGCTTCATTTGGGGTCAATTTTGCTGTGTGCACTGCATGTACGTGGTTGGGGGAGGGGGAAATGCGTGTGAGGGGGGAATGTTTGGAGGGGAATGTGTGGGGGAATGTGTCATGAGGTTGTACATACATCATACAGCGTGGTATTCCATATCCACCACCACCACCCCTACACAGTGTATGTTGCCATTTCCTATCGGCTGTTCCTCCTGACCAATGACCTCAAGGTGGCTGTGGTGCCACACAAGTGCAACCGCCTGCTCCTGCGCAACAGCATCCTGTTGGGTGTGACTGCAGTGGTAGCGGGGGCAGCAGGCACCGTGCTGTCCAAGGCCGCAAATGATTCAATGTAATTTTCTTTTCCACACAATGTAGTGTTTTCTCTGTTGCAAAGGCAACTCATGTAAACTTTCTATGGTTTGCAAGAGGACGGTATCGATACGGGCGTTGGCAGCACCAGCGGATGGCATTGCACCAGCACTGCTCGTGACTGTGGGGCAGGGGATTCTAGGGGTGCGATCGATGGTCGATTGTTTGACCGACTGTTGGCGTGAGTGGAGAGCGTCACTGTTGGCACAAATATTATCACAGGCACAGTACTTGATCAATGTACCCGAGGGGCTGTCCAAACTTGCATTGGAACACAAGTGTCGTCCTGATGCATCGCTGAAAGCAGCCATCTGCCTTGGCAACCCCGTGGAATCCACCGTACGTGTGTGGCTGATGATTTATGGATAACATGTACCATACTTACACACACCTTATTACAGGCGGGTATGGGTGGGTTGTTGTTGAGGCTTCGGGACGATGGTCATGCAGCACTCGCCATCAGGGGCGGACAAGGCATTTGCACCATCATGGCTGCCCTTGGCAACATTGTGTCGAGCAAATATCCTGTATTGGATGTGCAGCAGGTAACATCTGGGTCATCCACCGCGCTGTATGAGGTACGTGGGGTGTGCGAGGGGCATGGGGTTGATGACAGACACCCTTCGAGAAATGCCTGCATGTGCCTTTTCTTGTATACTTTTCCCTGTACAACAGGATCAGCATGTGCGCATGGTAGGAATATGGAGTACAGCAGCAGCATCCACAACACAGCAGCAGGAGGAGGAGGAGCAGGTGGGACAACACGCTGGCAACCCACCCAAGCGTGCTCGTGTTGATGCGGGTATACAGAGGATGGATGTGGGGGTGGGTGAGGGTGTGGGAACAGGATCAGGGAGGGGTGTGGGGAGGGGTGGTGTGCGGCAACGTGTAGAGGCATTCTTAAAGCAACATGGTGGGGGTGGGGGTGGGGGTCATGATATGGAAGATGATTGTAGTGGTAGTAGTGAGGAGGAGGAGGAGGAGGGTAGCTCAAGCAGCAGCATGAGTAGTCAATGTGATAACAACAGTGGTGATAACAATAGGAATGGTACCAGTGATAACAACAACAACAACAACAATAATAATAATGAGAATAGAAATAAAAAGAACGCTACTATAACACCAGGAGTGTCACAAGCAACATTGTGCGGTGTTGTGGTGAGGTTCAAGGACTTATGTCAGACTGTTGCAGTGGCTGCATGTCGCATTGAAATAGACATACAAGCAATACAAACAATGGTTGCAAGTCTCATGCATGACACGCAAGCAAGGTGTGTATTTGTATATGTATGTGCATGTTTGTATTGTACATATGTACTCTTCATATCTGTATTGTACATATGCACACTGCTCACTATCATCCTACTCCATTACCACTGCAACACACACACACACACACATACACTCCCACTGCAACACACACACAGGGAACTGTGCTGTGTACACATGACCACACATGCTCTCTGGCACACCTCAGCCTATCAACACATGCTCCACCAAGCTGCTGTGCCGCACTATGTGATACCTGCTGATGCACAGCCTGTCATGCATACACAAAACACACAAGCCATTATGAACAATAACAATGCCCCCCTCAACAGTTATCCACCCCTCAATAACATCGCACCCTCCCAGTGGGTGTCACGTATTGACCAACATGTGCGTACACCCCAGCATCTGCATGCACCCCAGTATGCCAAGGGATATTGGCCCATTGAGTCGGTTGGGTGCTGTGCAGCTAGAAGCACACTGACGCGTCTGTCATGCATTGATGAGAGTATATATGGGGCAGCATGGGTGGTTGCAATGCGTGAGAGTATATATGGGGGGGCAGTGGGGGTTGCAGAGCATGAGGAGGAGGAGCAAGAAAAACAAACAGGAAAAGAGCTGCAACAACAACAAGGGGAAGAGCAGCAACAACAACAAAAAGAAAAAAAGCAGCAGGAGGAGGCTGAAGGGGGTTCTGTGAATGGGTCAATAGCATGGTCAAAGCTAGGGTTGCTGCAGGCGTTGACTTTAGAACCAGGGCAGACAATGCGTGTGGAGGGGGGCCAGTGGTGGGACATGCATGCAGGTGTGTGGTGGTGTGCATATTTCTTTGTTGCACAAATCAGATGTATGCTCATGGTCAACACATGGTCAACACAGATGCTGCAGTGGTGCTGGGAATGGATTATGAAAGTGCACGTGCCATGCACCAACAACACAAAGATGAAAAGAAAGAAGATGATGAAGAAAAGAAAGAAGAAGAAAAGGATGGTGCTGATGAAACCAAACCCCAAGAGAACAACCAGAAAACACAGCAGCAGTATATACAAGAAGCATGCAGACACTTGCATGCATGGAGGGCGCATTACAACGCCCATACACATACACATAGTCATGTGCTACCAGGACCACAGCACCAGCCACGCCCACCACCAGGTCGGCCACCACCGGCACCCCCACCCGGACCACCACCCACCAATACACATGCAGCTGCTGTGCTACGACAGCGCATGCTGCACAATACTCCCAATAGTACAGCAATACAATCAACTGTACAACCCCCACATGGTACACCCCCCACTACACTTCATGCTGCGAAATCACCCATACCACCACCCCACACACTCCCGAGCACCCTCACACATGCCACCCCACCGGCATTGCTTCACCCAGCACTGCATGATGGGCAGGTGGTGTTTTTGGGGACTGGCAGTGCTGAGCCTTCTAAGTATAGAGGGTCGAGTGGTATTCTTGTGTGGTATGTGTGAGAGTGTGAGTGTGAGCGTGTACCAGCAATTGCTACGCTTATACTGTGGCATTGCATGTACGGATAGACATATACACACACATACCAACATACATATACACACCAAATACGCAAACATACACACCAAAGACGCCAACATACACACCAGGTTGCAGGGGCGTGTCATGTTGTTGGACTGTGGAGAGGGGTGTTGGGGTGCCCTGCTGAGGCAATATGGACCACAGCGTGCACAGCATATCGTGTCATCACTTGAACTGGTGTGGATTTCTCACAGGTGTGGTTGTCTGTGTGTGTGTGTGTGTGTGTTTGTCGGAGAGTTTGTATGCCTGTGTGTGAGAGAGAGAGTGGGTGAGAGAGTGGGTGTTGTGTTGTTTTGTGCAGTTTCAAGGGCTTGTTGCGTTAAACTACATCACAGTTATGTAATCTATAAACACCATCATATTATCACCTATACACACCATCATACCACCACCTCCCCCTCTCCACACACCACAGACATGCCGATCATGCATTGGGCCTCCTTCCCCTCCTCACACACCGTTCTTCCAACACCCACCCACTACCCACAACACCCACAACACCCACACCCACACCTCCATCAGCAGCACCACCTCCACTCAAGGTGGTGGGTCCCCACAGTGTGCTTCGCTGGTTGGGTGATGTATGTGCATCACACCCACACCTGGGGTTGCACATGGAGGCACATCACTGCAGGGTGTTTGAGACTAGTGCTGCTCATGCACACGTGTGCAATCTATATGGTGTGTGGTGTTGTGTTGCTGTTGTGTTGCTGTTGGTGGTGGTGTATGTATATGTAAATTGGTGCAGCAACCATGACCAGTGCATCACCACCCACCCACATCATGTCTCACCACCAACACCTACCCACATCATGTCGTCCCCCTCTCATCCCCCCCCCCCTCCCCTTCATACACCCAGGTCTCTGTCAGTTCCAAAGCATACCAGTACACCACTGCACAGACGCATACGGCCTTGTGTTCACCCACACCACCGGCTTCCGCATGGTATACAGTGGCGACACCCAACCATGCCCCGCGCTACAACACGCTGGCCAAGGGGCAACCTTGCTCATCCATGAAGCAACCTTTGCCACGTGTCTAGAGCACCAAGCACGTGCAAAGCGTCATAGCACGATCACAGAGGCCATGACGGCTGCCCAGCGCATGGGGGCATACCGGGTGGTGTTGACTCATTTCAGTCAACGCTATGCGAGGGTCCCTGAGGAGCTGCGAAGGGGGGCCCTGCAGCTGGCGGGTGCGGGGGGGGCATGGGGGGATGTGGTTGCGTGGTCGAGGCAGCCAGTGGTGGCGTTTGATGGCATGGTGGTGCCGTTGACCATGCTGCCAGTGCTGCCGGCGGTCAATGCGGCGGTGGTGGCGGTGCTGCATGGCGTGGATGTGGATGAAGAGGACGGAGAGGGTTGATTTATGTTGTTGTATATTCGATTATGGTGTGAACATGACTCATTCTTGCCGCATGATTGAATTACTTGTGTGCACCATTTCATGTAAACAGCACAAATACAACACAATTGGAAAATCACTACAAATGTATTACCACCACCATAACAAATAACACCAGTGTTGCTTACAACATCATCAACCACTCGTCATCAATCACTTGTCATGAATGATCACTCGTGTGTGAATTACATCATCAATCACTTGTCTACTTTGCGTACAGAAAGGGCTCCAAACACGTGGGCCCCATGTGAGGACCCCTTGAACACCAATGGCGTGTACCCCACTGCAGCTCGATACCCTTCAATCACGTGTGCAATAGCAGCATCACCTGCAGGGCTGCATTCACCAAGTACAACCACCGTGCCTGTGTGTGTAGTGGGTGGTATGTTATAGAGTGTAACATGCAATACATAGAGTGTCACGTTGTAGGTGAGGTGTTGATGTATCTTGTCAAGTATGTGTGTGCTCATGTGCGATGTACGTGAATGTGTGTGTCCATGTGTGTGTGTGTGTGTGTGTGCATTTGATTCAGGGGTTTGTATCACATAGCCAACATACCACCACAGCCACCACCACCAACATACCACCACAGCCACCACCAGTGATGCGAGCACCATACAGCACAGGATCCCTACCCTCAGCCCTACACTGTGCCTGTAGTATGATGTGATAAAAGTAATATGATGTGATAAAAGTAATATGATGTGATAAAAGTATGGTGTTATTCTAGTATGATGTGATTCTAATAAGGTGATATACATAGTATACTAACACATGATGGTGTGATCATGCAACCCCAGTCAAACCCCAGTCAAACCCCAGTCAAACCAACATACTTGAGAATGTTTGACCAAGTTGACCAGCAAATCAGTCCCCTCACTCCCCAACCCTAGTCTTCCATAACTCTCATGACTCTGGAACATGAGTTCTCCCAGCAGTTGACGTGTTTCTATGTCATGTGCACCATGCTGCAACAACTATAGGAGGGGGGAGGGGGTGCGATGATGGGGACACATGAAATGTATACAGGCACCACATACACCATATACATGTAGAGTTAACATAGACACCACAATACAGATGCACACACATACATGCACACCACCAACACACACACCTGTCGGAACACTCGTGCACGAAAACACTCCTCCACAGGGTGTGCTGCTGCATCCCGGATGCTGTACTGCCTATCCGGGATGATGCGTGTCACTGCGTCCCCATGTGTGGGCCCATGCTGTTGCACATACACGGCTCCAGTTGCTGTATGGGGCAATGTACTCATATGGTTGGTGCGAAAATCAGACACTGACATACATGCAAGGTACTCTATAGTCTGTGTGGTAGTGTGGTCTATATACAACTGTTGTGCTGCTGCTGCTGCTGCTGTATTACTGTTCTGCGTTGCTTGTAGTGCTGCTGTAGCATCATTCTGCTGTATTGCTGCTGTCGTATCATTTTGCATTGCTTCTGCTGCTTTAGCATTGGTCTGTGTGTCACTGTGCTGTGCCGATGTGTCGCAGTGTTGTGCTGAGGTACATTGGTTGTTGGTTTCCATGATGATGTGGCGCCCCATAAATGTTGCTGCACGGACTGTACCATAATCAGCACCAGCAACACTGTGCTGAATACCTGTGTGTAGGTGTGGGTAGGTGGGAAGGTGTGGGTAGGTGTTTAGATGTGGGTAGGTGGGAAGGTGTGTGGGTAGGTGGGAAGATGTTTGGTGTTGCACAATCAAATCAACAATATATTGTTTCAATAAAACAACAATAACAACAACAATTCACCATCATCACCCCCACCACCTACATCATCACCACCCCCACCACCCCCACCCCCCACCCCCTACCAGAGTCCAACCCCCACACTTGCAGGTGACCGGGTAGGGACACCTGTCCCTGTATCTCGGCTGGTTGACACAGCAGTGCTAGTAGTTTATGTTGCTCACCCAGAACACTTGTCATCTGATCCATCACACCACAGGGAGCACCCACAACAAGGTTTTCCACCTGTGTTTGTTTGTTTGTTTGTTTTTGACAAGGTGTGTATTTCTTGCATGTACACATTTGCTGCACCATGTACACATGTGTTGCACATCCAACACAACCACACACCCCCACCTCACACCCCACACACCTTTTGACACAGCAGCGCCATAGCACGTCCCTCTAACTGCACCCCATATGCAGCAGCAACAGCAGCCATACTCGCAACCTCCACAGCTGCCGAACTGCTCACCCCCTTCCCCTCAGGAACAGCACTTGAGATCAACAGAGACATGCCATGGGATTGCACATCCACATGGCACTCACGTTGGAGGACCACCAGGGCACCCACAATGTATGCCACCCACCTGCAGGAGGGGGGTTGGAACAGTGTGTGTGGGTGTGTGGGTGTGGGTGTGTTTGTACACAAGGATAGATGACAGGGTGTACATTGGAAATACATTGGAAACACATACCCCATATCTGCAACATATACACACAACACATTCAAAAGCATTCCCCCTCATACACCAACACCACATTCAATAGCATACACACAATATGTTTAACAGCATACACACCGATGGGAGGGATCTGTATGAAACAATGCATGTGCAGCATCATACTCAAGGGGGCCCCCATGTGCATCCAACAGGTCACACAGGTCCATGTCAAAGGTGGGGGTGCGATTTGTCTTATCAGAATGAAGAGACACCAGACGAAGGGCCGGGCAGGTGCCAGTGGACGCATGTCGAGCCTTGAATGTGGGTGGGTGGGGGGCGGGGAGGGAGGAGGTGAGTGTGTGGAGAGGTGGATGTGTGTGTGTGGGAAGGGGGGAGGTGAACATGTGGTCCCAATACACCCACAACACACCCCGTCAATGTCACCCACACCACACCTGCACATGTCGCCATGTTGGCTGCTGCTCCACACTGTGCAATTGGAGTGCCGCATGTGCAGCAAGAGCAAGGGGCATTTGCAAAACTAGAGACCCGGAAAAGTCAGCAATGCCACCCATCAAGTCTAATCTACCCGGGGCACGCGTCACGATGATGTCATCCTCCCAGCGAAACATGCCCCGTGCTGCACGACGCTCAGGGGGGTCCCCATCACCCACTGCTGCATCAAGGGACACTAGCTCGGTCAAAAAGTTAACAGTATCGGGAAACATGGAAGCTACATGGGTTTCATCCCACTTTCCCTGTGTGATATGTATTTTAGCAGGCATGTGCGCTTTATCAGATATGTGCACAGGTGTTGCTGGTGTGTTTGCTTTTGATCTTTGTGTCTTTTTCTGTTCATCGGTTGTGTTTTCATCGGTTGTGTTTTCATGCCCTGTTATATCTGTGTCAGGCATGGGTGAGGTGTCCTGTTGGGTGGTGGGGCTAGGGAGTGCATCTTGGGTGTACCATGAGGGGACATCTACATCATGATTACCATGCCTGTGTGGGGGTGGGGTGGATGGGCCAAATACATACCCCTGCATGATATACCCCCACACATGATATACCCCCCCCCACACACAACAGTATCCCAAGTACTTACCGCTGCATGACATACCCCCACACAACAGTATCACGTAACCGAGTGGCACCTGCTTGAGCATCTGCCTGTGTGAAATTATAAGTACCAGCCGCAACTTGTTGTACAATGGAGACCACCTCTTCTGCTCCATTCACAGGCTGTTGTGGATGATGGGTGGTGGGTGATGGGTGGCGTGTATGGGTGGTGTGCATGGGTGGTGTTGGTGATGGGTGGGGATGTGTATGGGTGGTGGTGTGCATGGCGGACGGTGTGCACAGTGGAAAAACAAAGACAATACAACAGGGAATCCCACATACCCCCCCTACGTATAGACACACACATACCCCTTGGTACTGAACAGACACTTGCGACGCCCTCAGCAGACACGGCTGCCAGTTGCCTGATAGAAAGTCACGTCTCTTCATTTCTATGCCAGCACAATGAAACTCCAGTAGTCTCCGTAAAAAGGGTTCCTGTGGTGTGTGTGTGTGTGTGGAGTGGGTAGGGTGTGATGGGGAATGGGGGCTTGGTACGCAGACATGTGATTGTGTGTATACTATGTGTATGCAACACACACACACAAACACCCACACCCATAAACACCCACATACATATATATATATATAACACATAAACACACAAACACAGACATAAACACACACACAAACACACCTCGTTGAAGAAATCACGGCGTACATACACAAGTGGTGTTGCATTCACTAAGCATTCACTCGTAGTGCCATACCCTATCTTGCCCAACACACAATCAGCAGCAGCAACCTGTGCTGATGTATGCAATGTGTGTGTGGTGATGTATGCAATGTGTATGTGGTGATGTATACAATGTATATGTGGTGCTGTATACAATATGTGTGCTCTGATGCATACAATGTGTGCTCTGATGTATACAACATGTGTGTTTATGTATACAGTATCATGCGTTGCTTCCGAACCTGCCATAACACCACACATCTCCCCAACACAACCCCCTTCCCCCACCCCACCCCCCCCCACACCCACACAGAAAAAGAGAGAGAAAGAGAGAGAGAGAGAGAGAAAGAGAGTGAGAGAGAGAAAGAGAGAGAGAGTTGGAGAAAAACAACACCAATACCATACCAAGTCAGGTGTGTATGCATCACATGCTGCCATGATAAACCCCTTGGGTAATGGTACTGCTGGTGGCTGCCCCCCTCCACACACCACACAAACCCACCCAGGGGGGAGGTTGTCTGTTGAAAGATGAAGGGACCCTGCATGGTGGCCCCCATACATGAGGAGCACGAGGTGGTGGGTGTGGGGGTCGAGGCCCAGGGAGTGAAAGACCTGTGTTGTGTGGGGGGGTACATATGGTTGTTTGTAAGGGTGTGTTATGTTGTATGTGTGTAGTGTTCATGTGGTGGTGTGTCGTGTTGTATGTGGAGCGTCGTACGCGTGCTGCTGTTGTACACATTTGTTGTACACATACAAGGCACACACACGCCTCCATGACACCCCCACAACCACACCATGAACGCCCCCACCACACCCCCACCATCACCACCTCGTGTTTGCCCTTGCGGGGAGGACGCACCACCATTGGCACATCCACTATGTGGGGGAAGGCAGGCATTGGGCAATGCCCAGGTAGGCGTAACAGGGCAGTGGCATGTGCATAGTCTTGCGCAATCTGCCACACAATGTTGCGTTGGTGCCGACCAGCGCTTGCGAGGTATTCTGAGTATATGAAATCTGTATAGGTTTTATGGGGCATGTGTGTGTAAAGGTGTGTGTGTGTAGAGGTGTGTGTAGAGGTGTGTGTGTTAAGAGTACGCTACACACAGCAACCACCATGTACATGCATTCCATACCACCACACAAAAAAGCATACCCCAAGAAAAGTTGCTGATGCACAGGGCAGGTATTCCAGCACGAGCGGCTGCGGTACATGCAAGTGGCACGATATCAGATAATACGATGTCCACACCAGCCTCCTGGAGCCAGGCAACCTCTTGGTGTAGCAACGCATCACGCTGCTCATGAATGGTGGATGTATACAGCCTCAGTGACCCCAGGGTATCCACTGTGTGTGGGTGTGTGTGGGTGTGGGTGTGGGTGTGGGTGTGGGTGTGGGTGTGGGTGTGGGTGTGGGTGTGGTGGAAAGTATGCATGCACACCACCATGTACCTGTGAATGCATCTGCTTGCAGGGAGCTGCTGTCGAGCGCTTTGGCACGGTGATGGATGGTGGGGATGTCGGCGAGTAATGTCTCTGCATGTGGGGCACCAGTGACGATGGTCACGTGATGTTGCTGTTGTAAGAGATTTTCACAGATTGCCAATGCCCGGGTTATGTGTCCTAGACCATGGCTCGTGACGTAAAACGCAATATTGATTGGCATGGTATTGTAATGAACAACTGGTTGACAACTCTGTCACGAGACCATATCTGTAGAATGATTTCGTGTCGGTTTGGTGGTGTCGTCAAGGTTGTCAAAGAAGCAGCAGCAGCACATGGGATTGTGTCAAAAATATTATTGTACATACAAATCAACACCCAACAAAATCAACCGAACCTCCATCACACCTCAATTACCGCTATTGATCGTGCAAAAGTGTACATACAATTGCACAACAGCTACAAGCACGCTCGCGCACAATCAACCACAGCCACCATCATCTTGTGCTGCAAACGCACAGCAGCACTCTGCTGGACATTCCTGCATCGCCCAAGCTGCATCCACTATATACTATACCACGTGACGCGCACTTGCGTCCATTTCGTGCCAGCGTGGTGCTAGGCACGTCAGCCACAACAAATGGGCAAGAAATCTAGAAAGGTTGACTTTTATGACGACACAGAGGAGGCTGCAGTGGAAGCCACAGATGCTGCAGATGCTCCTCCAGTAGCAGCAACGAAAAAGAGTGGAAAAAAGGGCAAGAAAAAGGGCAAGGCGTCCAAGGATGACTGGCCCGACTCGGATGACAATGGGATTCCAACTGTAAACAACGATGGGCAGGATGAGGAAGAGGATGTGGACAGCAATGCAGCACCTGCAACCAAACCTGCATCTGGAGGGAAGAAGAAGAAGAAAAAGGGGCGCAAGAGTGGCGACGATGACAGCGACGATGACGAGGGTGGTGCCGGTGGTGGTGGGTTTGCCCTGTTGCAAGAAGAAGATGATGATGCAGAGGAGGGAGGGGATACACCTCTTGAAGTGAATGGTCGTGCCAAGGTGAGTTGTTTGTGGTGCTGCTGTTTGCGCACTGGTTGGTGTATATAAAGCAGTGCATGGAGGCGGCTTGTGGAATCAAGAGCATTACCTCATTGCCCCCTACGGCATAGCACGCATGTATACCAAACCTCAACACAGCACATATATGTACCACACCTATACACAGCGCACATCACACACGACATGTATACCACACCTATACACAGCGCACATCACACCCACACCTAAACACAGGACATGCCTCTGGTGGTAGCAATGGTAACCAGTGTGTCCAAACACCCCAAAGCAGATGCGCTGATGGTGTGTAGTGTTACAACTGGGGATGAAACACATCAGGTGGTCACCAATGCGTTGGGTGTGCGGGCTGGCATGTTGGTGGCGTTTGCGGTATGTTGCGGTGGGTGTTGGGGTGAATAAACGGGAATACGAAGAACACACGTATATGTACACAAGCACACATTCTCACACACACATATACATGTACACACATATGTACACAGTCCCACACCACCCACACCACACACCACCCACACCTCTCCACAGCCTGCTGGCACCACCACCCCCGGCAGCAACATGTCCATTGAACACACCAAGATGCGGGGTGTGGCAAGTGAAGGCATGCTGTGCTCTGCGTATGACATTGGGTGGGTGGAGCAACCTGATGGTGTGCTGGTGCAGTTGCCAGCTGGGTGTGAGCCTGGTGATGCTGTACCTACCTCCCCTCCCAAGGTCTGTTATTATTATTGTTGCTATTATTGTTGTTTTTATTATTGTTATTATTGCCATTACTATTATTGTTATTGTTGTTTTCGTGGGCATCTTGCTGGTTTTTTGTGATGCACCAACTTTATAACACGACAGACACAATACACATACACACACAAACCTACACTCCGCACACACCCTTATACACAGGGCGCAATCTATGGTGGTGCAGCTGATGACATCAGCAGCAACAAAAAGTCATCCTCCAAAAAGAAGAAAAAGAGCAGCAAGGGTGGCAGTGGTGACCTAGACAACGCTTTCGCTGCACTGGGATTGGATGGGGATGAGGAGGAGGAGGGTGGTTTGCTGGAGGAGGAGGAGGAACAACAAGAGGAGGAAGAGCAGGTGGCGCCCAAGTCGAGCAAATCGAAAAAGAAAAAGAAAAAAGGTGGTGACGTGGACAACGCCTTTGCTGCCCTGGGTCTTGATGAGGAGGAGGACGAAGAGGAAGGGACACAGGGTCTTGAGGAAGAGCATGAGGAAGAGCAAGCTTCCAAACCCAAATCCTCCAAGAAGAAGAAATCGAAAAAGAGCAGCAGTAAGGGTAGTGACATTGACAACGCATTTGCTGCATTGGGTTTGGGTGATGATGACGATGATGGTGGTACTGTGGAAGAGGACGAGGAGGAGCACAGCACACCAGAAGTGGTGACAGACAAACCCAAGGGGAGCAAAACGTCAGACAAATCGTCAGGCAAAAACAAGTCAGGAGGCAAGAAATCAGGGGGCAACAAAATGACTCGGACAACTGCGGAAGAAGCAGAAATCGATGCCATCATGGCAGAGCTAGAGGGCCCCAAGGGGCCCCCTGAGGGCCCTGCTCAGAGCCCACATGCAGAGGGTCCCTCGTCCAAGTCGTCGAAAAAGAAGAAAAAAGGGGATAAAGGGGAGGAAAAAGGAGGGGAAGATGATTTGGATGCCTTGCTGGCGGAGTTTGGTGTGGAGATTACAGACAACAAGGAGCTGGTATGTGTTTTTGTGTATGAGTGGTGGTGGTATGACACACACAGGTGTTGTATAATCTGGTGTATACAGTATGCGTTGCATGTGTGTTTCTTTTTATAACAACATATTTGTATGACACTGTCTATGTGTATAACACCGCACACATGCTTGTTTCATCGCGATCCATCACACACCGCCCACACACAACAGGCTGGCGGCAAGAAGAAAAAGAAGAAAAAAGGTGGGGACGATGAAGCCTCTGCACCCCCCACAGAAGCCTCCCCCGTCCCAGATGCCGACACCCCCACCACTGCTGCAGATGCGGCCGCGGAAGACGGGGAGGGTGGCGAGCAAGAAATGAGCGCCGCAGCCAAGAAAAAAGCAAAGAAAAAGGCACGTGAAAAGGCCAAAAAGGCCGCATCTAAAGGAGCGGAGGGTGCCGAGGAAGAAGAGGAGGAGACTATAGAGAGCTTGGAGAGGGCTGGGAAGAAGATTCCAGCAGCCAAGCGGCGAATGTTGGAGGCTATCGCTGCCAAGCGTGCCGCTGAGGAAGCGGTTAGAGCTGCTGAGGAGGCGCGTATACGTCAGGTGTGGGTGGGTGGTGGGAGTGTGGGGGGGGGGTATGTGTGTGTGATGTGTGGGAGCATGTGTTCACAACGGCATGCCCTGCTGTAAGTACTATAAACACCAATGCTACCATACACACCGGGTTGTACACCACATACCCGTAAAACACGCTTTTACAACACCCAAACACCCCCAATAGGAGGAGGAGGAAGCACGCCGTGCAGAAGAAGAAGAAAAACGCAAAAAAGAAGAAGCGGAAAGAAGAAAAGAAGCCAAGCGAGCACGCAAGGAAGAGCTCAGAAAGGCGGGGTTGCTTCTCACAGCCAAGCAAAAGGAGGAGGCAAAGAGGCTGGAGGCTGAGAGGCAGCGGTTGCTTAAAGCTGCTCAGGAGGCCGGGGTGGAGCTTCCAGGTGTGTTTGTGACTGGTGGTAGTGGTGGTGTGTTTGGTTGGTGGTAGTGGGTGTGGTGGTGGTGAGGTGGGGTGTGGTGAAGGAGTGGGTGTTTTCATGTGTGAGGTGGAGGAGTGGGTGTTTTTATGTATGGGATGGAGTTGGTAGGGTGGTTGGTTGGTGAATGGGCATTGATGGTGGTGGTGGTTGTACACATATATACACACATACGCTGCTACAGATACCCACATACCCACATACACACACTGCAATATGTACGCATACATACACTGGTACATACACGCACACGCACACGCACACACACACATATACACACATCCCTGTTCCCCCCCCCCCCAGAGGAACCAGTGAAGAAAAAGCGCCCTATCTACTCCAATAAAAAGCGACAACCTGTGAAAAAGGAGGACAGTCCACAACCATCAGCAGCAGAGCACGAGGCACGAATCAAGCAGGAACAACAAGCAGCGGTAAGTGTTTTTGTATGTTTATGTGTGTGTGTGTGTATACATATGTGGATATGTGTGTATAGGAATCGCAATCGGTATGGAGGAGGGGGCACATGTGTATGCCTGTCCTATGATACATATACACATTCATACACACACTCTCAATCCCCCATACACGCCCATCCCTGTCTCTCCCTATCCATCCCTGTCTCTCCCTATCCATCCCTATCCCCAATCCCTATCCCACATGTCATACGATACAGGAGGAGGAGGCAAAGCGCAAAGCAGAAGAAGAAGCAGCAGCAGCGGCAGCAGCGGCAGCAGCAGCGGCAGCAGCGGCAGCAGCAGCGGCAGCAGCAGCAGCACAAGCGCACCAACTGGAGGAGGAGGAGGAGGAAAGTGAAGGGGATGACTGGGAAAATATGGATGTGGATGATATCAAGCTGCCACATGAGATTGAAGAGGAAAAGAGGCAAAAGGTTTGTGTCTTAGTGGTGATGGGGGTTGATTTTGCATGGTGATGGGGGTTGATTTTGCATGGTGTTGGGTATAATGATGATGGGTGGTGATTTACCTGTGGTGATGTGCCTGTGCGGTCTGGTGGTTATGTTTGTCGCACTGCATACTTGGGGAAAATATTATTACAAAAGCATCATCACACATCCACATGACCCACCCATTACTCTCATGTACCCACCAATCCACCCACCCACCCCCATCTGTGTGTCGACCAATCACAGGAGGAAGCAGCCAAGAAGGCAGCTGCTGAAGAAGCTGCCCGCAAAGCAGCAGAAGCACAGCGTGCACAGCGTGCCAAAGACACAACAGCCCAAGCACAACCTGCCACCTCAACCAAGACAACAACAGCAGCTAAGCCAATGCAGGTGGATGAGGACGAGGACGAGGAAGGTTCCGAGGAAGGTTCCGAGGAAGGTTCCGAGGAAGGTTCTGGTAGTGACCAGGCAACAGACACAGAGTACAGTGGCTCAGAGGAAGGTTCCGACGAAGGTTCCGAAGAAGGTTCCGAAGAGGAAAGTGAGGAGGAGGAATCCTCCGAGTACAGTGATTCTGATGACGAGTCGTACGATAGTGAGGAGGAGCGGGAGGAGAGAAGGGCACGTGCTAAAGCTAAGCGACAGGCCAGGTGGAATGCAGCATTGGCTAGGCGAGATAGCAGTATATTGCGGTCACCTATTTGTTGTATCTTGGGGCATGTTGATACCGGTATGTGTGTGAAAAAGGGGTGTGTGCACAGGTGCAATTACACTCATCTCAACACACTGGATTTGTAGTACATTGCGCTGGTTTCCATCTACATTCTGCTGGTTTCCATTGCACTCGTCACCCAGTACATTGCACTCGTCACCCAGTACATTGCACTCATACACACAGTGCACCATGTACTCCCCTCTCCTTACCACAACACCCCCCCCTCCCCTCCCCAACATTGCCCAGGCAAAACAAAGCTGCTGGACAACATTCGACGCACCAACGTCCAAGAGGGCGAAGCAGGTGGCATCACCCAGCAAATCGGAGCCACCTACATCCCCACAGACGCCATCAAAAAACGCACCGCCGAGCTACACCCCGATGGCAAGTTTGACATTCGTTTCCCTGCACTACTCGTGATTGACACACCGGGGCACGAGTCATTCACCAACCTCCGCACACGTGGGTCTGGTCTGTGTGATATGGCTATCCTGGTGGTGGACCTGATGCATGGGTTGGAGCAGCAGACAATAGAATCTATCAATTTGCTCAAGATGCGTAAAACACCATTTATTGTGGCGTTGAATAAGGTGTGTGTATGTGGGGGGGAGTATATATACATGGGTGTGCTGGTGCTGCAATGTAACCATGTGTACCATGTGCATACATGTGTACCATGTGTACAATGTATACCACATGTGTTTGCTACCAAGTGATTTCAATAGGAGTGTGTGGTACCTTTGTGGCACCCCTCCATATCACATCCGCCCCACCACATTCCCCCCACCACACACACCCCTCCCCCCCTTTAGGTTGACCGTTTGTTTGACTGGAAGAGCCGTGCCGATGCTCCATTCGAAGCCTCCTTTAAAGAGCAAAAAGAATACGTGCGCAAGGAATTCGAACAACGCTACAACCAAGTCAAGCTACAACTCAATGAACAGGGACTCAACATAGCCTTGTTTTGGGAAAACCCTGATGTTCGAAAGTACGTCAATGTGGTTCCCACCTCTGCTGTGACCGGGGAGGGCATCCCAGACATGCTCAACCTGTTGGTGGATCTCACCCAACGCATGCTTGGGGATCGGCTTTCTTATGTAGATGAACTCCAGTGCACTGTGTTGGAGGTCAAAGTCATAGAGGGATTGGGAACCACTGTAGATGTGGTGTTGGTCAACGGAACCCTCCGGGAGGGAGACACCATTGTGCTGTGTGGCTTGAGTGGGCCGGTGGTGACCACAATACGTAGCTTGCTTACACCACACCCATTGAAAGAGTTGCGGGTCAAGGGGAGTTATTTGCATCACAAGGAAATACAGGCGGCCCAGGGTGTGAAGATTGCTGCGCAGGGATTGGAAAAGGTGGTGGCGGGGACACAGCTGTTTGTGTTGAGGGAGGATGATGATGTGGATGATGTCAAGGAAGAGGTGCGTTGTTGTTTTTTGTGGTGGGGGGGGACAGTTTGAGGGGGGAGAGTTTGAGGGGGGACAGTTTGAGGGGGAAGTGTTTGAGGGGGAAGTGTTTGAGGGGGGAGATGGTGTGGTAGGGGTTGGTATGCATATCCATGTATACACACACATATGTATACACACACAACACAAATCAGGTTATGGAGGATATGCAGGATGTGTTTGCGAGTGTACGTCGCACAGGGGAGGGTGTGTGTGTACAGGCATCCACACTGGGTTCTCTAGAAGCGCTACTCGAGTTTCTCAAGTCACCAGAGGTGGATATACCAGTGAGTGAGGTCAACCTTGGACCAGTACATAAAAGGTAGGTGGTGTGAGGGTGGTGTGGGGGGTGAATGGGGTGTGAATCAGGTGTAGATGGTGGTGTGTGTGTCCTGCATGATGATGGGGATTGTACATGGCTTCTACATGATGTGGTGATATACTATACTATAATGAACGTGCTCCTTATCAAACACAACACAAAACACACACACCTACACCCCACCCCACCCCAGGGACGTCATGCGTGCCAGTGTCATGCTTGAGCGTGGTGCTAAGAAGTATGCATGTATCCTTGCGTTTGACGTGCCTGTAACAAGGGAGGCAATGGTCATGGCTGAAGATGCAGGGGTGAAGATATTTACTGCTGATATCATTTATCACCTGTTTGACCAGTTTACTGCCTATTTGAAACAGGTGTGTTTGTGTGGGGGGAGTGGGTGTGGGTGAGAGTGGGTGTGTGTGGGGGGGGGGTGAGCATAGGGAAAGGGGTATGGGGATGGATGTTTATGGGTGTGCTGAGTGAAAAGAGGGTGTTGTGTGTGTAGATGGAGAGGCAGTTGACATACATCATACATATCACACACCCCATGTACATCCACCCAAATCTTCTCACACACCACATCCCCAACACCACATACAACACACACCTACATCCTCTCACCCACCGCATGTACATACAACATCCCCACACCCTCTCACACAGGTCAAAGAGGAAGAGCAGCAAGCAGCACTACAGGTTGCTGTGTTCCCATGTGTACTCAAAATCCTACCGACCTGTGTGTTCAACAAACGTGATCCCATTGTGCTGGGTGTGGAGGTGGCAGAGGGTATTTGTCGAGTGGGGACACCTCTGTGTGTACCGGGGCAGGTGTGTGGGGTGTTTAATACACGTTTTTGTTGAATGCACGTTTGTTTGGCATGCATGCTTGTGTTGCATACACATCATCATGTCAAGTGGGTGGGGTTGATGATGATGCAGCCATATACATGCACGCACCAAACAATCTAAACAACGCCCTCCTTCCTCCTACGTGACCCACCTGTGTGACCTGTGACCCACCTTGTGACCCACCTGTATAGGGTTTTGTGGACTTGGGTAGGATTGCCAGCTTGGAGCTCAACCATAAACCGGTGGATCAAGCGAAAAAGGGCGACTCTGTGGCTATGAAGATTGAGGCGACCAACACCACAGAGAGCTCTAGGGCATACGGACGACATTTTGACCACAAGGTGTGGGGTGTGGGGTGTTGGGGGGGGATGGTTTTGGAAGGTGTGTGTACGACATGTTGTGTAGAGTGGGAAATATAGTATGAAAAGCATGTGGATGTGGATTAATGTCAGCAAGAACACCATGATATTAACACACAGGATGAATTGGTGAGTCGCATTTCACGCAAGAGCATCGACGTTTTGAAGCAAAACTTCAGGGATGAGCTGGCACGTGAGGATTGGCAGTTGGTGGTCAAGCTCAAGCACATGTTTCAGATTGGGTGATGATGATTATGTACGTGCAAACAAGAGATTGGCGCCGTGCTGTGCGTGTCGTGTGATGTGCGAGATTTTTACATCCTCAACAATCCCTTGCAACAATCCCATTTTGTATTTGCACCATTTTGTAAGCCATCACAATTGTTATTAAGCCACCACATTGTTGTGTTGCCTGTGTTGTCATCACTATTGATGCATCCAGCCTTGCCATCTGTTGTCGTTTCCCAGCCTCTTTCATTCCCATTCCACCTCAACACACCGTTCCATGTAGAATATTGACAATCAAGCAGCCTTCATGGCTCGCAAGTGCGTGTGTTGATCGCCATCACATTCCTGCTTGATGACCTTCACCTTTTGTTACCTATCCACCACAGCGCCGAGGATGATTGCTTTAAAATCCTGATATCCACTGACAATCACTTGGTATACACACCTGATGTACAAGATGGTGATGCACAAGAGCGCACCCATCATCACCGTCCCACCATGTCAATCACACAGGGTGTCTGGGAGAAAGACCCTGTGCGTGCAGATGACTCCTTTCGCAGCTTTGAAGAGGTACTGGACCTTGCCCGTGAGCACAAGGCAGACATGGTGCTGCTTGGGGGTGACCTGTTTCATGACAACAAACCCAGTCGCACCACCCTTGTGCGCACGATGGACATACTCAGCAAAGCATGTCTCAACAGCAACCCAGTGCACTTGGAGCTCATGTCCAACCCCAAGCTCACCGTAGTGGGCGGGTATGGGTTGGGTTGTGTGAGTAGAAATGGCCTGTGGGTGTGGAAATGGCCTGTGGGTGTGGAAATGGCGTGAGTGTGTGGAAATGGCGTGAGTGTGTGGAAATGGCTTGTGTGTGTGGAAATGGCGTGAGTGTGCATGGAATACGCGGGGGGCCGTTCCCACTGTTGTGTACACACACTCTCCCACACCCTCACCATAGTTCACTCAACTACCAAAGCAAAAACCATAATATTGGGTTGCCTGTATTCACCATTCATGGCAATCATGATGACCCCTCTGGTGCAGATTCCCTCTCTGCGGTCAACATTTTGTCATCTGCAAAATTGGTCAACTACTTTGGGAAAGCGGTATGTGTGTGATTGTAGTGACTGTTATACCTGACCACCCTACTACTGTGACCCATGCATGTGTTTACTACTGTGACTGTGTACTGTACTGGATATTGGTTGTACTTGGATGCATGGGGGTTTTCTGTGCATGCATTCTTATGCCGCATGCCATCGTATCAACACACACACACACACACACACACACACACACACACACACACACACTTTATGTATATATGTCAACCCCACACACACCCACACCCACATCCACACACCCACACTCTCACTCACAGTGTTACACAGGGGATCCCTCCAGCCTGCAGTCACGCATCACCCTACGCCCACTGGTGCTACGCAAGGGCAACACCCTGCTTGCGCTGTATGGGTTGGGCAATCTGAGGGATGAGAGACTGGGGCGCCTGTTCAATACACCAGGCGCTGTTACATGGTGTGTGTGTGTGTTGTGTATGGTGTGTGTGTGTGTTCGGTGTGCATGATGTACTTGGTGTGCATGCATCTATGTCCCTCCCCCCTTCCACTATGTTCTCTCCCACCCCACCCCCTCCCACCCCACCCCCTCCCACCATGCACATGCTATACAGGGTTCGCCCTGAGAAGAACGCAGACAAGCACATCAACATATTTGTACTGCATCAAAATCGCACCTCTCATGCACCCAATGCAAAAAACTATGTCAAGGAGAGTATACTGCCCGCGTGGATGGACTTGGTGATTTGGGGCCATGAACATGAGTGCATACCAACAACGGTGTGTGTATGTGTGTGTATGTGAGAGTATCTGAGTGTGTGTGTGTGTGTATGGGTGTGTACATCCGTGTGTCATCATGTATGTGAGTGTGTACACTCCACTATCATACCCACCCGACTATCATACCCCACCCCACCCCAAAACTACCCTTCCATCCAGTCATATGCTCCCAATAATGTGGCCTGCAGCATCCTCCAACCAGGAAGCACAGTCGCCACTGCCCTCAGTGAGGGAGAAAGCAAACCCAAACACGCATTCCTACTCAAAATTCTCGGTGTCTCCTGGAAGCTCGACGTCCTCCCCCTGGAAACAGTGCGTCCCTTTATTTTCGACAGTGTAGAACTAGCAAAGCACAACAACCTCGACCCCAACGCTCCTGGGGCAGTGGAGCGGTTTTTACACAGTCGTATAGAGGGCATGTTGACCAAGGTGGGCAACATGCAGCGACAGAGAGAGGTCGCTGTGGTGCACGCGCCTGGTCATGCATCGGTACACATGCAGCAGCAGGGACGGCAAGGGGGTGGTGGAGGTGTTGGTGGAGGGGGAGGGGGGAGTGGAGGTGGGGGGAGAAAACGTAAGCAGCGGGATGGTGTGCAGGAGGTGCACGGTGGTGGTGGAGGTGGTTGGGAAGGTGATGGTCAGCAGGACAAACGTGCACTGCCACTCATACGCCTGAGGGTGGATTACTCTGGTGTGTGTGTTGGTGCTGTTTGTATGTGGCTGGTGTGTGTGTTGGTGCTGTTTGTATGTTTTCTGCATGTGCTGCTCCCTTTGGGTATCCATGTATGTCATTGTCATATATACATGTGTCACACATGTCACATGACAGAAAACACACAGGATGCTCCACCATCAACACACACACACACACAGGATGCTCCACCATCAACACACAACGTTTTGGTCACAAATTTGTCGACCGTGTTGCCAACCCCCACGATTTATTCCTGTGGCACAAAAACACCCAAAAACGCACACAACAGCATGCCCAGCAGCAGCAGGGGGTAGAGGATGGTGTTGACATAGAGGAGGCTGCATTGAAGCCCACCATGTTGGATGCAGCAGAGATAGAAGCAATGGTGACCCCACACCTCCCTGCTGCATTGGAGTTTGCTTCATCAAGTGCGCTTGCATTGGCACTGTCACAGGTATGTGGGGGTGGGTACAATATGATGCATGACAAGTGTACAATGTGATGTATAATCAATGTACAACCCACCCACACCTCGCACCTCACACCCCCACCCACTTTCCCTACAATTTCTAAACCCCCCCACCCCCCCACATCCCAACACGTTTCCTCCCCAATACAACCCACCCAATTCACGGTCCTCCCCCCCCACAGTTTCTCAAGCAGGATGAAAAGCAACCCTTTCAGACATGTGTACAGGAACAACTTGATCAACACCAACAAAAACAATTTGCAGCCAAGGGTGTGAATGTGGAGCTGACTAGGACAAACCCATTGGCGAATAACGCAGCAGCACTGGTGGCACCTGGGGCAACAGCACTGAAGCCCCCAACTGCACGTCGAGGCCGAGGTGCTGCATCTGCACGTATGTGTGTGTGCATGTTTTTAATAATTATCATATTAATATTTTTGATACATGTTTTATGGGGATTATTGTATGGTGTGCATGTGTGTCATCCATCATGTACATAATGTGTATCAGTCCCAATCGTCATCCTGATCATCACCAACATCTATCAACATCAATATGGTCAACAACAATATGATGGTCAATACCAATATGATGGTCAACATCAATCAACACCAACAGGACCCCCAGCTGCACCAGCAGCGTCCATGCTTGATTTTGCCTCAACCAGTCAAATCACTGCAAGCAATGGTCAACCCCTTCGCCCCCGTCCCCAACCCACCCAAGTCAACACGCAGGTCAACACCACACAAGCCACAGCAGCATCACGCGGTGCGGCCAAGCGCACCACTGCAAAACGTGCTGCTGCCACCAGCAGGGTAATCGTGCATGATGACTCAGACGACAATGTTGAGGAGAAAGAGGAGGAGGAGGATGACATAGTAGAGGTGACACGTGGGCGCCGTCGTGGTCGAAACAGCACTGATGAGTACATGCCAGACGCCATCGACAATGACGATGATGCACCAGTCGGGCGGTGGAGCACAGCACCACACAGGGGACGCACTCCTACTGCTGTTCGTCGCGGGACATCCCCACTGGCATTGACCACCACCAACACCCCTCGTGGCATCGTCCTGGATCATGATGATGACGAGGACGTGTCGGTTATCGCACCAACACCGAGTGGCAATGCGCGGGGGTCGCAAGTTGGGTCAGCACGCAAGCGGACCCTGCCTGGTATCTTTGGGGTACGGGGCAGCCAGCAGGGTGGCGGTCGCAAAAGGGCCTGATGTGGTTCTCTTATTCATGCGGAGCAGGTTTTTTTTCAAGAGTGATTTATCTTTATCCATGAGGAGTAGTGCTGGGTTTTATAGCATTTTGTAATGAGCTTCACGATGGTTATATTTACAAAAATTCTCTGTTTTGCAAGAAAATACTGTGAATAATACTGGGGTGAATAATACTGGGGAATACTGAAACCAATGCTACCTACCCCTGTTTGATAATGCCAGGGATGCGGCAAACAAACCCACAAATTCTCTCAAAAGAAGAGGGAGAGTGCAATACAGTGTGCAAGTGTGAAAAGGTAGGACATGTACAGTGAGATTGAGTTCAAGACGATGGCACATACGTAGATGTGCAAACGTGTGGATGAGCATACGTGTGGATGGGCACATAGGTAGATGGGCACCCAGTACATGGGTGCATGTGTCAGCCTAACATGGTGCAGTACCAGCAGGATCAACAACAAAAGCATGGTCAACAACGACCGGAAACAAAGCACATTCAAAAACAACACACAAACACGTTCAAGCAAAGCAAATTCGGAAATCCTTGCAATAGATTGCGCTTGCAAAACAATACACATGTTGGCAGAAACAGCAACAGCAGGACAGAGAAAACAAGTACTCTGGTAATGATACACATGGACATATGTGCACGTGTTGAGTCCCTCAGCATACCAACCCACACATGTGTGACAACACCCACACATTGTGGCGTGTATGACAGCGCATGCACACAAAACTCACACATTGTGCTGGAGCATTTTCATGATGGCCATGCGCAGCGTCTCAGCCTCAAGTTGGCTGGCCTGGAGCTGCGCACTGAGTGTGGTGACCTGCATTTGCATGTGCTCCATGTAGGCCATTGTCACGTGTTTCTTGGCAATGCGTCGTTGCTTGCGGGTGGATGTTGCTTGATGTACTGCAATGTGACTGCTGTACTCTGACTGTGCAGACTGGACACTGCCGTTCCTAGACAGCATAGGAGACACAGCCGCATTGAGAGACTGCAACAAATAGGCTAAATAGGCTTGGGGCTCGGGCGTGGCTGTGGGAAGTTACGACGGTTGGACAAGGAAAAGGCAATCAGGCATTCAGGCAGGCACAACGCTTCTTACCTGGGTTTTGACCCTGGAACGCCATCGACAGGAGTTGCTCGAGGTCGGTGGATGGGAGTGTTGACGGTGACAGTGGTGTAGCGTTGCCTGTGGTGCGCGGAGAGGGAGGATTTGATTACTGGCGCTGCATTTGCGAGCTGTCCAAACACCGCTGTCCAAACATCGCTGTCGAAACAGGGCCAGTAGAATTTTCACACCTTGACACGGACTAGGTGCCTTGGAAGTAGCGACTTGCTCTCCTTGACCTCTAGGTGCTACATCCCCGTCGGGCGTTGACCATAACGACGCTTCCATGGGGGAGGTGTCGACGTGAATTGGCGAGGTGAGGCGTAAGGGGAGGATGGATTATTCTAAGGAACAAATGCAAGAATCAAGGAACAAATGCAAGAATGACCAAATCAAATCACATGATACATCGCAACCCCTGGGTAATCTCGCCTGTATAGCAGCCTATACCGCTTTTTCCAATCTCACCCGTCTGCCCCTCTTGCGTATGGAGGGTGCTCCACGCATTGTGCAGCAGCATTGTGCATTTGCAGCCCCTGTTACGGCTGGCTCCCTCCTGTTGCTGCTGGCGTGGGAAGAGGCACTGCAGGTACAGCACACTGTACTACACGCTGCATGTACTACACACCAACCATGCCCGCCGCATGCATGCTGCATAGGACCTTTCTTGCATGCATTCCTATGTGGTCCAGCACAATGGCAACGCAGACCGCCACAACTCCTTGTCACAAACACAACTTTTCACATCCAAAATTGGGAATATCCAATTATTTGTACAAAATCCCCACAACGCCCCCATATATATCATGACCAGCACAGCCACCCCTCCCCACCAGCATGTGTTGTTGCTCGATCCCAACGTGAGAGACTGGGTACTGTTCCCCCTGACCGTTACCATCATCCTCATGATGGTAGGACGTCAATATCTCACCAAATGGTTTGCTTCAGGCGGAACTGGGTCACCAGAACAGGATGTCAACGTGATCAAAGAAAAGCAAGCACTCACACGGGCCCAAGTGCTGCGGGCAAATGGTTCCAACATTCCTGAAGCCTCCTACAATGCACGAAGAGCCTATTTCACGGCAGCAGACACGGGCTTGTTTTGCCAGCAGTCCAAATCCCCCGATCCACGCGAGGCCATGACAAACAACCCGGACTTTATGATGAACATGATGAAGCAGAGCATGGGTGGCATGCTGCCACAGGTTGCCATGGGTACCTTTGTCAACTATTTCTTCTCAGGGTTTATATTGGGCAAGATGCCATTCCCCCTGACGTCCCGCTTTCGACTCATGCTGCAGCGTGGCATGGACCTGCCCACCCTCGACCCCAGCTACTTTACCTCGCTATCATACTATCTGTTGCTGCTGTTTGGGCTGCGTGGTGTGTTTAGCCTGTTTTTCAGGGAGGAGACGATTGATGATGCAGCAATGATGCAGCGCCAACAGGCAGCCATGCAGCAGAGCAACCCAATGGGCACAGACGTGCAAAAGCAGTTTGATGGGGAAAAGCAGGCGTTTGATTTGTATGAGTGGCGCCATGGACTGTTACACGCAGAGGCAGGGGCTGCAGCTGTGTTGAGGCGGTGAGTTGTGCGATGACAATAATTTTACTTGTTGACTTTTTTCAGTGTAACACACCAAAAAATAATAATGTGGCTTGCTCCTCCACGCAGTAGCACGCATCATTGTGGGGCGCACAGCACACCCCACCACATTCCTGTGTTGCATGGGATATGGAACCGTCCATCCCTCGACTTGTACACGCATGCAAGGCACGCATTCCGGCGTATCGACAGTACCCAAGGCCATGTATATACCTCTGCAGCAAGCAGCGCGCTAGTCAACGCTGATGCTGGCACATCTGCCGCCATCCAGCCACGTATGCAGCGCAAACAATGCCCAGACACAGTGGTTTGTCTTTATTATCCACTCTATAACACACACCTTGCTTTTACACATCACACAGAGGTATCTGAGGCTGACTCTATTGGTGCACGCTTGCTTTCAGCATGCCTACGCACGCTCAAGGTCTGTCAACCCAGCCAATGCATAGACATTTTAACACGCGCAGCACGCAAGCATGGTGGACAGGTGGGTAATTACACAGGGCGAGATGGCACATGTATTTGGGCAGGCATCTTCCTCCACCATCATCCGGCTCATCCCCATCGTCCTGCATCACCCAACACAGGCACCACTCAATGCACAGCAGGCACAGCAGCTCGTGCAGCACCTGGGTGATGTCACCACACCATCTCAGGGACTTGCTATTGTACAATTGCTGCCTCCCAGTGCCCGATTGTACCACACCCTGTTGCTTGCATACGGACGCAAGGGCAACCTGAGGGGTATCACCCTGTTGCAGAGTGAAGCACTCAGGGACTCCAGACTGACCAAGGTATTATGCACCTTGGGGAATATGTGTTTGGGTGTATGGGGATGTGTTTGAATGTATGATGCATGTGAATGTGACAAATTCATCACTCTTGCACATTCAAACACACACATTGCCACCCACCCACCAACTCACACAGGACCCACTTCTTCATCGCTACACACTCCTCAATACCATTACTGCCTTTGGTACAGCAAAGCGCCCCGACCTAGCAGTGGTGACATTCAGGACAGCAGTGGAGGAGGGGATATGGCAGGTGGAGCACCGTGATGTAGCAAATGCACTGTTGAATGCATTGGTGATGGATGTGACAGCTGCACATGACATGTATGTGGTGTGTATGCCTGGGTGGTGCGTACGCCGGAGTGGTGCATAAGGCGTTACGTACATACACACATATACACACACAAATACACACACATAAATACATACACAAATACACACACATAAATACATACACAAATACACACACAAATATACACACAAATACATGCCTTGTCTTGTCTATTGCACCACCAACACACCATGTATGTTTACACCACCAACACATTGTATGTGTCACACCCCCAACACACAGGTTTGAGGAACTTGTTCAGGTTGGTGTTGTCCCCAACATCATCACCTACAACACCCTCCTCAAGAGCTGTATGCGTTGTAGTGATGCGAATCGTGCTGCTGTGCTGTGGTCAGACATGCAGCGGCAGGGTGTGGGGGGGGATGCATACACCTACACCATGCTTATCAAGGTGAGGGTTGGGGTGTTGGGGTTGTTGACTGTCCATCATGTTTGACTGTCCATCATGTTTGACTGTCCATCGTGTGCTGTTCCATGCGCACCCATGATATGATCAACATACATGGGATGGTGTGTGTCCCATGTACACATGTGACCCTCTCTCCCGCACCCCACAGACATACGCCTACAGTCATGATGTACAGCGTTTGACAGACATGCATGCACACATGGAAGCTGCATTGTATACCAGCATGGGACGTCCTGCAACAGCATTGGGAAGTGGTGTGGTGGGAATCAGTGGCAGTCACCACACTATGCCTGAAACCACATGTGCTCCTGGTGATAGTCGTGTGCACAGCAGTACACAGAACAGCAGTGCAAGCAGCAGTGGGAACAGTAGCACTCCTCCATCATCATCATCAACAGCAACAGCAACAACAACAGCAACAACAACAACAGAAATAACAATAACAGAAATAACAGAAACAACATCAAGTGCCTCACAAGGCACCCCCCCCTGGTTGGATGGGGATGTATGGGGATCCTTGATTGTTGGGTATGGGAGTGTGGGGCACACAGAGGCAGCATGGGCAGTGTGGCGCAGTGTACGCAGCATGCATCCGGGATTTGTGGTGGATACGGGATTATGTAATGCGATCATGATTGTGTGTCTCAAAGCAATGCAGGTGTGTGTGGTGGTGACTATGTGTGGTGGTTTTTGTGCATGATATGTTGTGTGTGATATGTTGTGTGTGATACTGGTTGATGTATGATAATGTCACGTTTAATATATGGCACATGACACACACACACATATATACACACCCCACCACCCCCCTACACCCCACACCCCCCCTCTTGCACCACACACACAGCATGAACGCGCACTCGATGTCTTTGATGACATGCACACCCTCCACATACCCCGAGATGTACGATCCTACAACATCGCCATCAAGGCCTGTGGTGTATCCCCTGGGCGTGTGTTGAGAGCAGAGGGCCTTCACAGGGCAATGGGGTATTTGAGGGATATGCAGGGAGAGGGGCTGCAGCCCACGGCTGTCACCTACACAAGCTTGTGTAATTTGTGTGCGCAGGTGTGTAGGGGTGGGAGTGGGAGGGTGGGAGGGTAGAACAATGATGCTGCAACCAAGTGTGATTTGTGTATGGGTTACTGTGTCTGCAGTATATATATACACACATATCATACACCTGTCACCACATCACAACACATCATAAACCCCCAAAACAGGCCCGTGACGGTACCACAGCATGGCAACTGTGGCACATGGTGCGCCCCACCACACCATCCCCCACCATATCATCATCCCCCCCCACACCATCCCCCGCCACCCCCCACCCCCCCGTCCGCCTCGACACCCCCCTCATCACCGCCATGTTAAAAGCCCTGGGCACCGCCAAGATGATTCCAGAAGCAATGACTGTCTTTAAAACCTGCGTGTGGGGCCCCCGCCGATGCCGACCCAACAGACGAACATACGTCACACTCATGCGCGCCTGTCGAGAAGCTGGCGCACTGCAGGATGCGTTTTCGGTCTACCATGGCATGCGTGTGGTGGGTTTGCGGCCTGATAATAAACAGTTTCAGCAGTTGTTGTCTGCCTGTGCAGATGTGGTGGTAGAGGATGCACATGGGGAGGCTGGGGGGCGCAACGCAAGTGGGTTGGATGTGGAGCGACAGGTGTATCCAGCATTGTATGCTACGTTTTTGCAGGGGCCGGTTGATCTTGACCTACATGGACTGTCGGTGCGGGAGGCACGGGTGGCGGTGCTCACGGTGCTGCGTGCGGCCATGCATGCGTACAAGCGTGGACAGAGGGGTAAAAGGCGCAAGGTCATGTTGGACGATTTTGTGATCATCACGGGGTCAGGGCAACACAGTGGGGAGCAAGGGCCTCGGTTGAGGGATGAGATTTTGCGGTATGAGACATTTGCTTCCATGCAGTGTGGTTGTTTTGGTGTACACACATCATACATGGATGTACACCATGTGTACACACAGGTTGTTGCAGCAGGAGCTTGGGATTGTGGTGATGCTGGCACCTGCGCGGTCGGGGCCTCGTGCTCGTGTGACTGCAACAGACAACCCCGGTCGGCTGGTGGTGCAGCGCAATGACTTGTTGGCATGGTTGCAAACCAAGGCGGAGGGAGCAGTGCCGTTGAAATGTGACCTGACTGCTCGACCTGTGTGAGATGTGTTCTTGTTCCTTTTTACACAACAGTTTTCCATAGTATTTACTATAATCACTATTTAATAATACGATTGATAGCTCAACACAACCAACCCAGCATCAGCACACCATCCAATAAAAAAAACGCTCCTCCATAATGCCCAATCCATCAGACGAAAAGCCTCTAGACCTTGGTGATGCAGCAGGATTGAAACGCAAATTGGACGAAACAGCAGTCAAGGTGCGAATGCATGAGCGAGGAAGGCTGCATCAATGGAAAGTGGATCTGATCAAACACACTCCTCCTCATTGCAGGTCATTACTGGCTCTGGATACGTGGAAAACTTTACAACGAGCAATGTCAAGCTAGCATTGGGGTTTGCAGCGTACGTCTTGATGGTCTCCAATGTGGTGACACACAGCTGGCCAGCACACATCCCCTCGCCCATCAACACACAGGGTTGCCATCGCCCTGCTTGCTCAGTTCTACCCCAAAAAGTACCCAGACAACAAGATACTGTTGATCATATGTGTCACACTCTATGTGATCGTTACCACGGTGCTCAACCACTACACTGCGCACCATGAGGGTGACTCCATCTTGCACACCAATCCACCACGGGTATATTGTAGAGTGTATTGTGACATGGTATTATGCCGTCCCAACAATATCCACATTATATGACCAACACAGGCGGGGCAGAGTACTGTTGGTCTGAAAGTGTGCAGTCGTCTGCCACGGCATTCCTATGATTACACACTGAGCATTGCGCCACTTGTGCCACATAGCAAGTATGTGTACTTGGTGCTGGAATTGTGCTCAGTAAAGTCCACACACCTGCTTTCCAGACTAGTCCAATCTCACAAGTGCATACCATGTTTTAGTAGTGCAATCCCACCATGTCTCCCACAATTGCATGTCTCCACACACAACTCCACACAACACAACATAGGCCTGTATCATCAATGACCAAATCATTGACAGAGTTTTTTGATGTCAATGGGTTTCTGGTGCATGACAAATTTGCTGCACATGTGGAGCGCTTGCTGGAAGAGTATGATGCCAAGCGTGGTGGATCCTCATAATGCTATGACATTGTTGCACATATGATTGCTGCACACCGTGTATACAATGTTTATTCACCATGCACCTGCCTTGTAGGAAAAACGTACATAACACACAGAAATACCATTACACAAAGAAACAGCAGCTGTATATTGGTACACACATTACATTGGTACACACAACAGCGCTTCCTCCCCAGTATGCACACTCAAATGACAATGACGTCTCCATGTGCCACCTGTTGTGCAATGCCCTTGAGTCTGTCATATTCCTCCTCTAGGTTTTTCAAGTCTGCCAGCATTTTGGCTTTGGCATATTCCACACCAGGGTCCCTCAGTTCTCCCCAGCCTATCCTGTGCCGGGTCCCTGTTGACAGATGTGGAAAGGTGTGAATGTGGAATGGTGTCAACGTGACAAGGTGTCAATGTGGTGTGACAAGGTTTCAATGCAAAAAGGTGGCAAGAAAACATGTGTGAAGCGTTGTCTGGATGTCTGGAAATGTGGAGGAATTGAATGTGTGATGTCGATTGTGTGATGATTATTGTGAGATGATCATAATGAGATGATCAGCCCATACAACGCAGCCCATATATATCAACCCATACAAAGCAGCCCATATATATCAACCCATACAAAGCAGCCCATACAAAGCTGTGTGCAGGATATGAGTGCTGCCAGTGCTAACATAGCCACAGTGCAATCACAGTATTCCAAAACCAAGAAACCCCACCCATGCAGCACCTCCCTCTCTCTCATTTGCAAACTCCACATATATTCCCCCAACACCTGTATACCTGCAACAGGGCACCACACACGTCCATCACAAATTCGCTGACCATGCTCATCATACTCGTCAAGGTCACCCCCCCCCTCTATTATGCTTCGGATGTGGTTTTCTATGGCTTCACATTCATATATGTACCCATACTGGTCCTGCTTGGGCCTCTGCAGCTCAAATACCTGGTCAACAAGATATGGAAAAACAATTGGATGATAATAATAATATGATGAGCAATTAATGGGTAATAAAAATAGTATGGTGAAAATATGGTATAACAATAAACACAATAGGACAATAAAACAAGGTAAGACATCATGAAGTTACAAGTTACAGTACATGGACAAAACATACAACACCGACAAACACAGCTATGGTACACTGTATTGTACAATTGCATATAATATATATATTATTATATATATTATATTATATACATATAACTACCCCCCACGCACCGATTTCCCAGTCAGGGGGCACATGGCATTGGGGAGTGTTGATGCTTCCTCCTGCACCACAATGTCATCATCCTCCGCATCATTGGCAGGTGGCTGTGATGCTTGTGCTCTTGCACGTAAAATGTCCATGACCGTCGAGTATGCTGATGTTTGTGTAATGTCCACCCTGACGTTGTATAGACATGGGGTTGATATCGTACCATGTGGGGCAACCCCTGCGTCAATTACAACACGCCAACAACATACTGTGCTATGTTTTGTGGCTCAAGCAGTTCCTGAAAATTGGTTGGTTGAGTGACGGAAGGAGCGTATGTGGTGTGTAGTTGATCTAAAGCGCGTTGATGTCCTTGTATTTTGGCATCCAGATCTATGGTTGCCTTGAGGTCGTCAAACACAGGCTCCAACTCTTCCTCGGTAGATCCTGTTTGCGCAAGCAGCTTTGCAGCACATTGAATCATCTCGGTGCATTGCTTGACATTCTGTAAAAGGGTGGATGGTGGATGGTTGTGCTGCGGGGGGGGGCTAGCCATTGATGGGAAACTACGTACCGTGTTTACTTCGACCATCCTCCTGTTGAGTCCAGAAATGGCATCCAGTACCATCTGTGGTCGAAATGTGGTAGCAGGGGTGGAAGAAGGGCCTGCTTCTTGTGACATTATGATCAAGATGTTGATGGTTTGTTGACTTTGACCCGTGCTTTGCTCTTGTTTATTTGCTGTTGCTCATTTGTTGCTGATGCGTTTTTGTGTTTTTGCTACAATTTACGCTTTGCTCACACAAAGTTGCGGCCTATTTATTTCATCATTCCCCAACAAAACATACTGAAATAATGGAATACAATGCAAAGTCGTCCGTGCTCAAGAAACGACGGTGTGATTGGGGTTGATCACAGATGCAGCACAGCCACGTTTTGATAGATGCAATCCACATGTATGTTTTCAGGTTGGAGAAGCTAGACCAGCAACGCAGCAAACAGCAACGTGTTGTGCCTGCCAAAACAACACCGTTGCAACATGTACAAGCACAACCAAGCAGCAGTACCCCACCAGCACCAGCATCCCGAGCAGCTCGTGCAGCACTCTTGCTGCAGAACACGAGTGGCACACAACGTCAAAGTTCACACAACCGTGCACCTCAACCCCAGCAAGTGCCTCCATTGAAAGCAGCATCAGCTGGAGACGCATCTGATCAGCATGCCGTGTGCACGCCCCTTGCACAACTTGTTGACAAGCACACACTGCAAGCCACCCCTCTTGCCAAGGTAGGACATGGCTGCATGGAGCATCAAGGCACACACATGCACAGTCACTCTACCACCCACACATCACGTCTGCACACACATGCACACCCACTGTACCCACCCATCACACAGGTTCTTGCCATGTCAACGCCTCGCCCATCAAGTGCCCGTAACAAACATGCACCTGCAACAGGGGCATACTTGGAGCCCTTGATAGCACAGCTCTTGGCAACCAACCCCAAGCGACTACCACCTGCTCAAAGTGTGATTGCATCCCGTGTTCAACACAAGGTACATCTGCTGCATGTGTGGTACATCTTGGTGGTCGTTGTGGAGTAGTGCTGTTGTCAAGGAATGCTGTTGTGTTGATGCTCGCTCACACCGATGCGTACATATGCATGTATTTATGTACGCCATGTACACACACAGCCAAGTGCCCTCGTCACCCCATCAGCACCCCCCCTCACACACAACCCCCCCCCCCACAAACACACAGCCCCCCCCCCCACACACATACAGGTGTTTCAATTGGACAACCCAGGCAAGCAAACACTTGCATCCTCCTCCACACATGCTACACAGCGTCGTTCCACACTCCTCCCCAAGGCTACCACCCGACCAGCACGTGTTGTGCGCACCCTGTGCACACTGAACAAACAACAACGGGCGCAGTACTACACGCTGGCGCCTGGGCAGGTGCGATACAATGACATGCAACCACTGCATGTGCTGTGGCAACGGTATGCAGCAGGCGTGCTGCTACGGGGCCCTCGGGGTGATGCGCGGGATGCACGGGATGCACAAGAAGCCAAGGCGTTGGCGGTGCTGGATTTGCATGGTGCGCACATGCATGTGGTGTCAACCAGTGCGTCACCATCGCTTGTTGGGTGCAAGGTGTGGGTGGGTGGGTGGGCACTCTGGGGATGTGCAGTGTATGCGAGTGATGAGGTGCGTGATGTTGTCCATCACAGGGGTTGATTGTACGAGAGCTGCACAGTGTGGTGGAGCTGGTGATGGAGGATGATCGGACAGTGACTGTGCCCAAGGCTGGAAGTGTGTTTCGAGTGGGGGGAGGGGGGGTGATGTTGAGCATGGATGGCCAAGCGATGATAGGTCGAAACACAGCATGATTTATGTTTTGATTGATTATATGTGTGTTTGCATTATCTGCCGCTGGTGTGAAAATCATTGCTAATTTTGTTATTCTTCCATTTGCAAATATACATGTAACAACACCACGCTTGGAAAAACCACCACGATGCGATGCAGCGACACAACACATCTTCTCGTGTTTGCTCGCTTGCCCATTGCAGGACGTGTGAAAACACGATTAGCAGCAGGTATTGGCGATGTTGAGGCTGCACAATTGTACAAGTGCTGTGCACAGCACGTGATCAAGCAGGCGGCCAGTGTGCCTGGTGCCACGTGCACGGTGTGGTATGCTGATCCACCCACATGCCACCATGCCATGGAGACATGGATGCATGACTTGTTTGGACAGAGTACTTGTTTGGTATGAGGAGTTGGATCTGATGAGGATTTCATGTGCGCCATGTATCACACGTTGACACCTTGTATGGCACGTCTGTGACACCTTGTATGGCACGTCTGTGACACCTGCATGTTCCCCCCAGTGCCTACAGCCACAGCCTGACTCACCAGATTTGGGTGACCGGATGCACAATGCACTGGTGCATACCCTGCAGGATGCTGGTGTGGATGCTGGTGTGTTTTCCAGGGCGGTGTTGATTGGTACAGACATTCCAGACATATCCTCTATGTTGCTGGAATCTGCACTGCATGCATTGCTCACATACGATGTATGGTGCATGAGGGGTGGTGTATGAGGGGTGCATGAGGGGTGGTGCATGAGGGTTGCTGCAGGGATTGGTTGGTACAGATATACACAAATGTTCACCAACAGTACCCATGCAAACACCAACAGTACCCATGCAAACACCAACAGTACCCAAACATCATCAGTACCCATACAAACACCACCAGGTGGTATTGGGACCAGCATGTGACGGTGGGTACTACCTGATTGGCATGCGCACACCCCATGCATGCTTGTTTCAGGTAGGTGTGTACTGCCTGTTGAGTTCTACTTATAGGTCAGTGATACTGTGCTTGTTTGAGAGGGTTGGTTGACAATGTAGACTTGTGAGAGGGTTGATTTTGACAATGTAGGATGTTCTGAGAGTGTTGGTTGACAATGTAGACTGCTGACAACACAGCGTCATGGGAGTGTATGTTGACAATGTAGACTGCTGACAACACAGTGTCATGGGGGTGTATGTTGACAACGTAGACTGCTGACAAATTATGATGCGGAGTATCATGCAGCATACATGTATAACTAGCATACATATGCCCACACACGCACACTATGTATACATATACACCCACAATCCAGGGCATGCAGTGGAGCACAAGCACAGTGCTGCAAGAGACCCTACAACGAGCAGCATGTCATGGCCTGCGCTGTGCACCTGTAGACACGCTGCCCATGCTGCGTGATGTGGACACTAGAGATGATCTTGCTGCCTGGCTTGCAACAGCACCACGTGATCACGTGCTGGTGCAAGGGGCTCGTGCGGCATTGCGGGATGGTGGTTGAAGGGATGGAGGTTGAAATTGATGGACTTTGATGTGCATGGTCATTGCAGCATTGTACGTGTAGTATATCAGTACCTTGAAATGTATGCTTTACAAAACTCACCAAAACTCGACAAAACTCAACATCTTCTATTTTTTGTACAAGAAGCTCAAATGTTGCAAGTAACCATCCAGTACCAAGTAACCATCCAGTACCAAGTAAATTTCCAGTACCAAGTAACTTTCCAGTACTGCTGCAAGTAATCATCCAGTACTGCTGCATGTAGGAAAAACAGTAGTACATACTCATCATCATCATCATCATCATCATCATCATCATCATCATCATCATCATCATCAT
>VFQP010000576.1_pt1 | contig 66286 bp, 115 predicted proteins | sample 3512351 | NCBI WGS metagenome assembly VFQP01 (sample SAMN10412372, study PRJNA504923) | tailings metagenome | isolation source: Relicate 1 Philex TSF1 revegetated site | place: Philippines: Tuba, Benguet | collected 2017-08-29
TGTGTGTGTGTGTGTGTGTGTGTGTGTGTGTGTGTGTGTGTGTGTGTGTGTGTGCGTGTGCGTGTGTGTGTGCGTGCGTGCGTGTGTGCATTACGCAACAACATGGTGATGATGCCAAGAAAAAAGCAGAGCATATTGATCATGGCTGTGCATCACATGATCACCGTCACACCCCAACATCACCGACACATCATCATCACCAACACCCCATCATCACCAACACCCCATCATCATCAGAATGTGAGGAGCTCTTGCAGCAGGGAACTGAGGCGGCAGCAGCCTGCAGCATTCCCTCTGTGTTTGGTGCAACAGAGGATGACACTGCCAAGCTCCGTATTGCTTCGTTATATGAGGTATGGTGGTGGTGGTATCGCCCACATCCACACACCCAACGTGGGCTACTACAACTACAACAACGTGGGGTACTCCACCTGCAAAAGAATGCAATACAACATGTTCAGAATGAGAACCAGTGTGTATCGACGAGTGTTTCTTATCATTCCACTTTGTTCTGCACACAGATTGATTTTGGCAAGCTGGAAGATATGCCTACAGCTGATGGTCCAGATGACTGATGAATGTACCTGCCAGCACACCCAGGGGTTGCATGTGGGAGTTGTTTGGAAGCTTGTCTTTCCTCCGATTTTCCAAACACAAGTGAGTATTCAACCACGACATACATACGCAACCGTATATAGCAAATAACCACAAACAGTTACAACGAACGTGCTTCGCATTGGCAAACCTGCTATTTGTCCCAAACTTTTACGAAGGAAACTGCAGCCAGAGATCGCTCAACATCCCTTATATGCATTGCGTGTGATAGTTAACGCAGTTTCCTAGCCCAGACGTGCTCAAAGCGTGCAGCGAGCAGAGAAATCCAACATGAGTGGGGCAGGTACGACTCAACGAACGCTTGGCACCTCTAAAAACCATACATTCGTGCACAATGTTGTAGATTATGAGTTGACGTTACATTCTTGGGGCCATGTCCTTTTAGCCAACACCATATTGTGCATCCGCACCTGCCATTTTACACACACCACAGAACCCGGAGGCCCCGACTTCAAGTACCGGGAAGCAGGGCCAGAGGAACTCGTCAACCCCTATGCCAAAAGCAAAGGATCACAAAACACCATGAAATGGTGTGCATGGGAGGTACGGCGTGCGTGTTTTGATGGGGATGTGATCGCCCTTTGCTGCACATTTACTATATGTGTCTTTTCACAACAACCACAATATCATCTGGGTTCGTATCACTTACAGGTGTTGAGAGATAATCCCCGTGGATTAACAGTAAAAGCAATCGTGGATGAAATAGAGCGTCGGGGGTTGCGCTCGTTTGAGGGCAAGGCCAACCCTACAGGACAGGTATGTGTATGGCACTATGTAGTTGTGTATGTACTGGTGTACTCAGTGTGACGGTCAGCACAGTGTGTGATGGTCAGCACATGTGATGTGAAAGCTGCATGCAGTCGGTGTGTGTGCATGTCCATGGTCCACAATGCGTGACATCCTCTTCATCAACCAAGCATCCCCACGACCATCCATCATCATGTCCATGACAGTACATTCCACCCACACTAAACCCACAGGTGTCTGGTGACATGTCAAGAGACAATCAGCACTTTTTCCATTTCCGCAACAGCAACATCTGGAGCATCACCCCATTCGTACCACCAGACATCCTTGCCGAGGGAAGCCACCACGAGCGCCGCAGAAAACACTCAAATTCAAAGGGATTTCTCAAAGCTGCAGCTGTCAGTCGGACACCACCATTATCAGCAGTTGCAGCAGCAGCAGCAGCTGCCGGTGGTGGTGGTGGTGCTACTGCTGCTGCGGGTGGTGGTGGTGAGTATGGGATGGGGGGTATGCATGGCATGGGGGGTGGGATCAACCCCCTACAACAACTGGTTGGATTGCCCTGTACCATCTAGTATGTGGTGTAAATGAGTGGTGTTGTGTATTTGGGTTTGTAGTGTGGTGTTGTGGTGGTATATGTTGTTGTTGTTGTTGTTGTTGTTGTCGTATACCCATGCACACAATACCTCATATCCCAAACCACACACATCATCATCATCACCACTCCTCACACACACACACACACACACATACACACACACACACACAACCCAGTGAACCCTCAAGCAACACCCCCCTCACTGGGCGTATAGTTCACTTCGACAGCATGGACAGCACCCACAGTGTAGTACTGGATAATGGCATGACACTGCACAGACTACAGCTCACAGCCCATTTCATTGATAGGTGTAATCCAGCAGCACCACGTGTGGTTATAAGCAGCTTTCGTGTGGTCAAGGGAGGGGGGGGTCCAGGTGCGTGTGTGGTGTGCACGGTGGGCAGGTGGTGTTTTGTGTGTGTGTGGGATTGTGTTGGTGTGTGGTGTGGATGTGTGTCTCTGTTGTGGTGTGTATTGGTTGTATATGTGGTGTTGGTTGTGCATGTTGTGTTTGTTATTCTCTCACACGCATGCTCCCCTCAACACACCTCTCTCCACACACACACCAATACACACACACACCTCTCAACACACACCTCAACACACACGCACATCAACACACCCCTCAACACACCCCTCAACACCCCCCCCCTCAACACACACACCTCTCAACACACCCCTCACCACACCTCCCTCCCTCAGATCGTGTAGACAGTCCCTCACACAAGAGACCCAGGGAAGAGCCTGTAACATGGTCTGACACACAACAACATGCCAAATTACAAGCACTAGACCAACAACATACCATCTTTCAACAGGCATTACATAATTTGGTATGTCCGCACTAATAAGCCACATGGCCTGGTTGTGTGGAGGATACATCATGCACATCATGCACATCATGCACATGAATACAGTGTCATGTTCATGCAAATGAATACACATGTACCCCAGCAACTGTCACCCCCACCCCCCCACCCCCCACCCCCACCCTGGGCACACACACACACAACAGACATGGCAACCTGAAGCAGCAGCCAACACAGACCTCCTGCATGGCCTTGATCCCACCGTCCTTGCCCAATTACGACACACGGAGCACCCCGCACCCGTTGCGGCACCCCTCTCCGGGCCCGGGGTGTTTTCAGAGGAACTCGCAGCGCTGTTGTCTCACTTTGAGAGAGGGAATGGGAGTGGGTCAGATGTGGTTGAGATGCAGAAAAGGAGATTAGCAGAAGTATTGGGTTTGGCTGGTGGTGTTCATGGGAATGGTATTGGTGGGGGGGGACACAATGGTGGGGGGGGACGTAATGGTGGTGGGGGGCACAATGGTGGGGGGTTACATAAGGGTGGGGGACATAATGGGATGTCGTCTGGTGGTTTGGATGGTGTGACTGTGGCATCTGCATTTTCAGAGGGGCCATCCAATGGCAGGTGTGTTTTGTGCGTATTTTGTGGGTGTTTTGGTGATTGCGTTGTGTTTGTGTTGGTGTGTTTGCTGCATGATACATTGTATTTGTGTATATTCAGTTGCATGTCACCTGCATGTGCACCACACAACCACACTATCCACACACAACCACACCAACATGATCACCACATCACCACCCCCTTTCTCAACCACATCACCACCACCAACTTGGTCCACCACAGTGCTGACCTGCATGCTCTGTTGGGTACTGCTGCTGCTGCTGGTCAAAATTCAAGTGAACTCATCATGCGACTGGCAACCAGTGGCAATTTCACACAACCAAAACAAGAGTCAGGGAGTGGGGGGACACCTCGGTCACAACACCTTGTCAACACTTCCCCATTCGGACACGGTAGGCGTGGTGTGGTGTGGGGGGTTAGGGACGGGGGTGTATGGGTGGGGGGGGAGGTGTGTGTGTGTGTGTATTGTAGGTGTATTGTATGTGTATACATGTGAATGTATGGTTGTGCATGTGTATTTCATGCATCGACATTCCATACAAGTGTATTTCATACATCTACATTCCATACATCTACATACCATGTGTAGTATGTATCTGAATACCATCACATGACTCCCTCCCCCCCCACCACCTACACAGGTCCATCCCCCGCCCCCCTGGTATCCCGAGACACCATGACCGACCCCACCACCCAACTCCCATCAGCCCTGCGCTTTCTGCACTCGTTCAGCTTTCAAAACAACAGCAGCGAACCCACGCTGCAGGACGCCCTGAACATGCCCTCATGGCACACTGCAGGTACCAAGGAAGCTTCCGACTCCAAGCCCACAGTGGCTGGGGGGGGACTGGGCAGTCTGGGGGACAACACAGTCTCGCAGCTCCTGGGGGCGTCGATGAATGGTGGGGGCGCCGAGGGGGCAGGGCCCGGGGGGGGCGGCCCCATCCCCGCCAACCCATTTCTCGCCACCAGTCAGCCCAGCTTGGGTTTGCCGCTGGACGTCCTGCTTGGCATGACGGCAGGGGGTTCCCGGGGCCCCTCTCATGCAGGGTCCCATGGTGGCTCTGGTTCGGGGGACCAAGGGGGCCTGTCGAGCACACCTCGGCTGGACATGTTGATAGGCAGGCCGAGCCCCTTTGTGGATGAGCACAAGGTGGTGTCAAGAGATGATATAGAAAAGTTTTTGAAGGAGGCGAGCAGCAGCCAATTGAATATGGTGTGTGGGTGAGATTGTGGGTGATGTGTTTGTGCATGATGGGGAGGGAATGGGGAGTTGTTGCTACACCTTGCCCTTACAATGCACACCCACTGACACCATGCTGCCCCCACCACTCCCCGCCATTCATCACCATGCATCACCATACCCCCACCACTCCCCACCACTCTTACCAGGGCAAGTGGGCAACAGGTGGTAGTGATGTGTTTCGCATGAGCAACAGTGAACTATTGGATAGAATGGAGATGCCCTCCTTACCAAGCCTGTCGCTCAGCAAACTGCTGCGATCCACAGACCTCACACAAATTAGGTAGGGTGGTTTACTTTTTAATTTTTTTATGTGTTAAAATGTTTTTGGTGTGTGTGGTGTGTATGAGGGTGGGTGCTGTTGTGATTGACAAAGTGGCGCATGTGTGCAATATGTTGTAGTGCACATGTATGTTTCGTTGCATGCACATATGGTGTGCACATTACATGCAGTACCTACAGCAATACACAGCACAGCAGTTACAGAGCACAGCACATCCCCCCCCCCCCCCCACCACCCACCACACACAGACAACCTTCCCCACTGGGCGTACCACCACCACCCACCAACGCTGACCAAGCCACCAACAACGCCAATAGCCCCACACCACACACGGCAGCATCATTAGGCAGTGAACCACCAGGGGCCACCACAGAGCTCCCTATGGAGCCCCCCCGGAAGAAGGAGGAGGAAGGGCCCACGCAGGAGGAGGGCCCCCCTGCGTCAGACATCCCTGCGGCTCCACAACAAGGGGCCCCTGAAGGCGGGGGGACCAGTACCGAGGGGCCAGCACCAGGAGGATGGCCCACAGAAGGAGGACCCACAAATGACACCCCGGTGGAAAATGCAATCGACAGGAAAGGAGAGGGGGAGGAAGCGGGGCCTGTGGTACAAGAGGGCCCTGCTGCTGACAAGCCACTGGTGGAAAAGGTGTCCCCTGTGGAAAAGGTGTCCCCTGTGGAAAAGGTGTCCCCTGTGCAACCAGCAGCTGTGGGAGCAGAGTGATGTACAAGGTGATGTACAAGGTGATGTACAAGGTGATGTACAAGGTGATGTACAAAGTGCACAAACGTGTGTGTAGCATGCATATATATGAGTTTGTGTAGGCACATGTACCTGTGTTATGGAGTGTGCACACGTGTGTATGTAGGGGGGGTATACACACACGTAGAGATGCATGTGTGGGGTGTATCCATGTATGTGTGTTTCTTGTGTGTTTCTTGTGTTTGTAGTGTGTGTGTGTGTGTGTGTGTCATTCACAAACCAACATGCCTGCACATGCCAATTTGAGCATATTGCCATTGCACCAACTGTTTCACGTAAGCGCGTCATGTGCTGCGTATGTATCATGTGTCCCTGTATGTGCTGGGGGTGTAGGACATGGTATGAATCTTTGTGTCGTATTCTTTGCACCTAATTGTTTGTCTCTTTTGTTTCTTCCTTTAATGTGTTTGTGTGTACATGTGGGCAGGTGCTGTGCATGAAGAGTGCTTGTATGCACACACGTGCATGTTTGTATGTGGTGTGTATGGCTGTACTGCTGAATACCATGTGGTGTGTATGGCTGTACTGCTGAATACCGTGTGGTGTGTGTGGCTGTACTGCTGAATGCCATGTGGTGTGTATGGCTGTACTGCTGAATGCCATGTGGTGTGTTGCAGTGTGGCCCGTAGCCAGACTCTTCATTGCTGCTGCTTATTAGGTGTACACACATGCATTTGCCCCAATTTGCACAAAAGGGGGGCACTCTCTCCGGTGGCCAGAAAGAATTGTTTTGAAAGATCTGTGTGAAAAACAACCCGGTCTTTTTGTTGCTGCTGCTGTTTTTTCTCTTGTTTTTTCTTTGTTTCCTCGAAAACAGAAAAAAACAAAATGCGTCAAAACGCTTTTGCGTGTCGATGTGTGATATGGTGTGTGATACGGTGTGTGACATGGTGTTACATCATGGCAAGCTGCACACATGCACACAAGACATTGCTGTGATGATTTGGTAACAAAACCTTTCCCATAAACACATTTCCTAACACCGCCACCCCACGGGTGCGGCACACACGAGCACACACAAATACACGTTGACATACATCACCACCAGCAGTACACACGCCATGGGCATGTAAAAAATACAACACGAAAAAAACAGATGCGATACCAATACAACACCAAAGAACGAATGTGCAGCAAATGTTGATGACAACAATCACAGCGCAGCAAGGGTGATCGATAGTGCACCATCCACGTTGATGGCACATACAGTGGGGCGACCCACAACATGCACAATGCAATTTGGTTGCAATACACGTCATCATACACCATGGGATCTCCCATCATCATCATGCTCCTCAATCCTACTGCACCACCCCGTCATCCCCAGACCATGGCACCACATTGTTGTGCACACCAGCATGGGGCAATACATCAGGGTACTCTTCCAATGGTGCACCGAGGGGCGTCAGGGAGCATCGGGCGGGTCCATGTTGTGCAATGGCATCAAGCAAAAGATTAAACTTGGACAAATTCGCACTGAATTGCGCAACCTTACCCTCACTACCACGATACAGTTGAAAGAATGGCAATACCTTGATGCCCAAGCGTTTAGCCAATTGTTTGTTGTCATCCCAGTTCATCTTGACAAACAACACATCCGGGTGCTGCTCAGCCAGCTTGCACAGACGGGGGTACAGGGCCTTGCAGGAACCGCACCACCGTGCCCAGTGGTCCACGATGACAAGCTTATCACGATGTTCATCGAGGATGTCCACAAGCTCTTGCACGTTGGCAACATCCACCATGTTGGGTGCACTCTGCTTGAGCCACCATGATGTTTTCTGTTGTGATGGCTTGTTTTGTTGGAGAGGGGATGGTGCGGCGGTGGTGGCCAGTCTGTTGTTGTGAAAACGAGTGGTGTGCAGATAGAATGAGATGAACTGTCTATATGACCCCGTCTTTTTGCACGACGACACAAGACATGGCATATACTACTCATTCCATGCACCATTCCATGTACATACGTTGTCACAAGTCGTGTTGGCGTTCTAACGAATTGGGGCGGCATTGGTGTCAGGCTTTTGTTGCGCATGCGCGCATGATGCCATGACAAGAGGCACGTGCATGGTGCGGGTGTGGTTTTGCAGTGTGTACTTTGCATTTTCAGTGATGATGTCAAAGGGATGGTGTACGGGAAGACGGGTGGAAACAACCACGCACGTGGTGATGTTTCAATGACGTGTTATATGATGTTTTCTATGGTGTAGTTGAGCGAGAATGGTATGGGAATTGGCAATGAACTTTTCAAATGGGGGCGACAGAGCTTTGTTTTCATCAGGAGGCGCATGGTGAGGCACCTCATGAGCTGCCATAGGAGTCACTAGCGCGCATGTGTATATGACATGTGCATCAAAGACACAATGTTTTGTCATGCATACTGGTGGTGGAGTGTGGTGGAGTGTGGTTGTGTATCTGTGTATGTGCGCCATGAATACCAAATGTAGCCCATGTGGTACCACCCTCCTTAGTGTGGTGCTTTTTGTGTGGTGCCAAACAATAATAATCTCAGAGCAATCCCAAGTTGGTCCACACAAACAATTGTGGTGACACACACAAACATTAACAGGGACACCAGCCTGTCTGTCAAGATGCAGACAGCCCAAGTGAAATGTGGTGGCATCCCCATCGTCAGGCAAAGCAAGGGTACGCACGCCACGTCAATGCGCATATGTTGATTGCATGCATTGCGGTTGCACAAGGGCGTGGAATAGGCTACCACAAGCAACGTGCTTGCCCAGCATCGCGTGCCAGATACAACAACTGGAGCTCCTATGCACAGGGGGAACGTCAAAGAGCCAGTTTTTCACCGGCACCAAGCTATCAGTCTTGCCTCTGCAGCGTTCGACATCAGCACGACAGGTATTGAGGTGATATGCAGCACATCCTGAGTAAGAATGCACGCCGATCTGTTTTCACTTCAGTGGTGTTGTGTCACAGGCTGGCGTGCAGACTTATTCTGCCATCCTGCAGCGTGAGCGCTCTACACTGTCTGCATCAGAGCTGCGCACACTATCGCAGATTGGGCAAACCGAGGAACAGCTCCAGGACGTCTCGCGGGTATGGGTGAAAGGAGGACATCAGCAACATGCGATACACTACCAACAATTTCCCCCCATTCACACACAGACGGTGTTGGGTGTCATCCTGGGTGGTGGTGCTGGTACCCGCCTCTACCCTCTCACCAAAACACGTGCCAAACCTGCTGTGCCCCTCGGTGCCAACTATCGTCTGATTGACATCCCCGTGAGCAATTGCATCAACAGCAACATCAACAAGATTTACTGCCTGACCCAATTCAACTCTGCATCCCTCAACCGTCACCTTAGCTCTGCCTATGTACGTGCTGAACAGTACCCATGTGTGCTTGTGAAAACACAAATCCTACCTCGACCACATAAAAACACCCAACTCATCCCATCACCAACAACACAGAACTCCAACGTGGGTGGCTACAACACCCGTGGCTTTGTTGAGGTTCTCGCAGCAAGCCAATCCCCCGTCAACAAAAACTGGTTTCAGGGTACTGCAGATGCTGTTCGACAATACTTGTGGCTCTTTGATGACGCCATCAGGGATGGTGTGCAAGACCTGCTGATCCTCTCTGGTGATCACTTGTATCGTATGGACTATAGCGAGTTTGTCAAGGCACATCGAGCAACGGGGGCAGACATCACGGTGTCGGCATTGCCATGCGCAGAAAAGGAGGCATCTGCTTTTGGGCTGATGAAGATCGACAGCGAGGGACGCATTGTGGTAGGTGTTGGTGTTGTGTGGTGAGTGCAGGTGATGTGCATGTGTGTACAACACATGTGTGCATCATGTGCTTTTTTTGTCTTACCTTTTTTTGTCTTTACACATACACCCTCAAAAAACCACAGGAATTTGCTGAAAAGCCCAAGGGAGACGCTTTGGAGGCAATGAAGGTGGATACCCGTGTGCTGGGCTTGGATGAAGAACGGTATGTGATCTGATCAACATGTGTATATACTCATCATCGCACGCAAGGTGCGCATGCATTCTCCTCACACAACCCCATCACAACCCCATCACCACCACCCCACAGTGCAAAGCAAAAGCCGTTTATCGCTTCTATGGGCATCTACGTGATCAAGGCAGAAGCAATGCGCAAGTTGTTGGCAGAGTTGTTCCCCGAGGCAAATGACTTTGGCAGTGAAATCATTCCTGGTGCCAAGGATGCTGGCATGCACGTGCAGGCATACTTGTATGATGGCTATTGGGAGGACATTGGTACCATTGAGGCATTTTACAATGCCAACTTGTCGTTGACCAAGGACAACCCATCGTTCAGGTGTGTACTTGGGTGGTGTATGTGGGTGGTCACACAGAGGTTGTTGTGTTTCATGGCTCATCATTGACGCTTGTTGTGTGCAGGATCATCATCCCTTCATAATCATCCCACCACCATCACACAGCTTTTACGACCGAGAGGCCCCCATCTACACCATGTCGCGATACCTGCCACCTTCCAAGGTGGTGGATGCACAAGTTGACCACAGCATCTTGGGCGATGGCTGCAGCGTGCGTTCAGGATCCAAGATTACCAACTCTGTGATTGGGCTCCGCACACTCATCCAGGTGTGTTGGTGTTGTGCAGTATGTATCATAGACGCACATGATGAGCACATGGTTGTCGTCTTTATGTACATGTTATGCAACACCCACTACACATCAACAGGAAAACTGCATTGTGGAGGATGCACTCATCATGGGCGCCGACTATTATGAGACGTTGGAAGAGTGCGAGCTCCTGCCTGGCTGCATGCCCATGGGCCTGGGCCGCAACACACACGTGCGACGCTGCATCATTGACAAGAATGCACGCTTGGGTAAGGATGTCAAGCTGATCAACAAGGACAATGTGCAGGAGGCCAATCGCGAGGATGAAGGGTTTGTGATCAAGGATGGTATTACCGTGGTGGTCAAGGATGGCATCATCAAGGACGGGACAGTCATTTGATTTGTTTTCGTGTATGTGTGATTTGTTGTGTTTGTTTGTGTGTGTGACAGCCCTCTTGTGTGTTTTTGGTGGGTACGACTGAGTTTTTGTTGACGAGTAGACAGCATGGTGGGTGTGGCAACGCGTTTTGCGTGTATTTCGTGGCAACGCGTTTTGCGTGCAAATTATGTGTACGTGTGTGTGTCTAGTAGGAGATGTGTGTGCAAATGATGATGCTACCCCGCTCGACAGTATATGCACACAAAACACCCTCAATTTCCTACATCCCAAGGCAAGAAATCATCCCAACAAACAACATTCATTTCCACACGGCATTTGCTGCAACCCAGCAACAACACAAACCCCAACAACAAAGCACGATCAACACTCATGCTCGTCTCTGCACTCAACACACGACACCCCCCACTTGTGCACTGCCACGCGTTTGCTACGCCATCTGCGCAAACACGTGCCTTGCAGTCCAGCAGCTGCTGCGTGCTCCTCAAGCTTGGCCCCAACAGATACACCAACGTGCGCGCGAGCCAAGGCAGAGCAGGACGACGAGCAGTGCATGTGCATGCCAATGGTGGTACGACATGTGTCTGTTTTCTGCTGTGGATGATGGTTTTGTTTTGTGGGGTGCACAAGTGTTGATGCTGTGATGATGACGCTCACCTGCTCTCCACTCTCCAGTGTACCAACCATTCCCATTTAATGAGCAAGAATACTATCGGTATGGAGAGTGGAGTAGTTAGCCTGCCCCCACACACACAGTACATCACTCGACACACCCACACCATCACAGCGCCCATTTGCAGCTTGTGCAAGCAACATCAGACAGCCTCAGCGCCCGCCCGGAGGGCAACTTGGTGTTTATGAAGGAGCACGAGACAGTCTATCAAAAGGACAAGAAAGCATTGGTGCTGTCAGTTGGGGGTGACACCTTGGCAGGCATTGCCAACCAGGTGCAACGACGGGACAGTGAGCGCCCACTGGCGCTTGATCTGCTGTGGAAGATGCTCTCTCGTGGCCAGGAAATCAGCAAAAAAGATTGGAAGTTGGTGCGTGTGGCCATTGTAGATCTGCGCAACAATGTCTATTACGGTCGTCTGTTTTTTGGAGAGGCAGGATCTGCGGAGGATAAGATTGTATGGGACTGTGACTGCCGTCCATCAGATGCATGCTGGCTGTCCATCAAGGCGGGGTGTCCCATTTTCATCAAACAAGATGTATTTGATCACCATGCCGTGTCGATAGCTGATTTGATGAGTAGTGCCGAGGATGCAGGGGCGGCCAGTGCTGCCATGTTTTCATCTGCGGGGGGCATGCTGGGTGGTGATGCTGGCACCATGACGCAGGAGGATGACAGTGGTACGGCGTTGCTGACACGCATCCGCACCAATGATCCAGATCCCATCAAGCGATTAAAGCGGGAGATGGAAGTGGCACTGTCAGAGGAGGATTACGTAACAGCAGTGCGCATCCGGGACCATCCATTCATGAAGCTGCACCTGGATATTGTAAAGGCACAGCGGGAGGGCAACCATCAGGTTGTGGGTGAGGATGGCATGATGCCCATGGCATGCTTGTGCAATGTTCACATTCTACAACACACATACACAGGAGGCACAAGCATTGGAAGAGGAGCTCAGCAAGGCAATTGAGGAAAGTGAGGAACGAGCAGGTGGGAAAAATTAACAATGCCTCACAGACATTGTTATGTGGGTTTGACATGAACATTGTGCTGCTGCTCGTTCCCCCATCATTGTGAAGGAGCAAGCACAACTCATTGTACCATCATGTGTGTACCAACCACGTGTGCTCCAACCATGCGCTGTTGTGGTTGCCTCCGAGTGTGTGAGTGTGTGTGTGCCTGAGAGCTGGGGATGCCGTTGCATGGCTGCTCACTTGGGAGCTACCTTTTGCCAAGAGTGTTGTATCCGGTGGGGATGTGGGCAGTGGCAGTGTGCTGCATCGTTCATGACGTAAAAAAGGGTTGGACGTTTTTGCATGGGCGCCGCTCATCATGATTTTTGTTGTGCGTTTTTTTGTGTTTTTTTGTACACTAGGTTCACGACGTTTCATTGTTGTAAAACACTCGTATAGTATACACGGACTTGTACATATATGCAGTGAAAGCACATGTGGGTTGTGCCACAGTCTACAAAATAGTTACGAAAAAAGAAGAAGAAATTGCTGCCAAGTTGAAAATGCGTAGAAACAGCACTTGTTTGGATGATTTGATGTACAGCGTACATACATATATATATATATAGAGAGAGAGAGAGAGAAAGAGCATCATACACCTGCTTGGCATACACCTGACCCTTGCATACCCCAACATGTTTACCCCAACATGATACCAGCAACAGCCAACCTCATTCTTCAGATACACAACATGCTGACTGTAGGGATGCTCTACACAGGGGACAGTCACCTGCCCTCTCCAGCCATGCATCCACACAATCACTGTGAAAACTGTATTCACAGCATGGGAGATGACGCACCTGTGTAGGTGTGTGTATGTATGTGATGGTTGGTGGGTGTGCGCATCGTGGGTGTGCGCATGGTGGGTGTGCGCATGGTGGGTGTGCGCATGGTGGGTGTGCTATATTGATTATCATGAAAGCGGGGGTGTGGCAGTGGAGAATGTGAGTGGAAATCGTATCAACACATTACTTGCATCCATGTACAGCACAAAACAATAACATCAAGCACATCAACCACACCATCACATCCCTATACCTACCCAACATGCCCCCCCCCCTCCCCCCCCACACACACAGGCGTCCTCTTGTTCTTGACCCCTACCTCTTGCGCAACAGCAAAGGGCTCCAAGCAAATTGGACATGCAAATGCCCGTTTTTCGCCCACGCCAGTGGTTATTTCCTCTTGTGTCACTCGTGTAGTAGGGAAGGAAGCTACCACTGCAGCTTCCATGCCCCGGGTTGGTGATTGGTCACCTGTAGTGTTGGGGTGGCATGTGGCATGTTGGCGTGTTTGTACCCACATAAACACACCACCCACCACATCCCCACCACACAACACAAGCTGGCATACCTCCAAACAGTTCATACAGCTCCTCATAATCCAATTCTGCTATTACCAAGTGTGCCAGTGCGAGTGGCAGTGACATACGCTCTTCCTGCATAACACCACCCCACTGCTGTTGCTGATGTTGCTGCTGTTGTTGTGGTACATGTTGTTGTTGTACTTGTTGTTGTTGTTGTCGCTGTTGCCCACCATTGCCACCCATGCCCACAGGAGGAGCTCCTCCTCCTGCTGCACCACCTTGACCTGACACACTCGCACCACCACCACCTCCATCTTCCCCCTGACTTCCTCCTCCTGTATGTTCTGCAGCATGTTCCACAGCATGTTCCACAGCATATGCCGCTTCTTGCTCACGATGCATGCTGAGCAGCAGCTGTACCAGGGCAATACGTCTGCTACGACTGCCCTCAGGGTGTTGGGAACCGAGGCTTTGATCCAATACATGAAGCAATTCACGGGCGTTGACTACATGTGAGGTGGCATCCACCTACACAGGAGGGGAGGGAGGGTTGTTTTGAGTGTGGAGTGTTGTACACGTACACCAAGGGGGCAAGGGTTTATATGATTGTGATTATGATTATTTATGATGAGAGAAACATAGAGATACATGGGAGGTTGCTGATGGGATAAACACGGAGATGAAAAGGGAGGGGGAGGGTGTACATGAAAACACAACCAATTGGCAAGGACAGTGTTTAGTGCATGTAGGTTGACACGTACCGCATCCACAGCTTGTCGCCGTCGCCGTCGCTGTCGTCGCATGTGTGTATGGCGTCGTGCCAGCGCCTTGTTGCCTCGGTGCAGCGCTGTGTGGACACAACAAGTCGCTCATGGGATGCTCTTTGTGCATACACACACAGGCTCCCACACACACTCCAATTCCTACACAAAGCACCTTCAAGACCAACAACAGCCCCCGCCAGTCCCAAGAGCATCCCCAAGCCCATGCTTGCATGAGAACGTGCACGTGCACTGTTGACTGTGGGTGTATGTGTGGTGGTGGTGCGAGCACGGTGATGACACATCATATCCAGTGCACATCTCATACCAAGCATAGCAACAGTACCCACAGCACCCATGGCTCCCAACACGCCTCCAGCGAGTGAAAGCGTTCCTAATGAGGTACAAATGCGTGGTGATGTCTCGTGACACGCTCGATCAGTGCTCCACACAAGGCCAAACAAACCTGCGCATGTTCCCATAACCCTGTAGACAGTACGTAGCACCCCTGTCCACTGGTGCTGCCTTTGCTGCTGTCTCTGGTGTGTGCGAGGACGACAAGCTCGACAACATTGGCAAAAGTTGGTGTGTGGAGGGTTTACAAAGGTGCATTGCATGCAGCACCACAAATTAGGAGCTGCTGTTTCCTCCATTGTAGTTTGCTTTACGAAATTGGTTGTGGTTGGGCAGTTTATAAACTTTTTGCTCTCACAGGTGCTCACAGTTTTTCCTATATCCAACAGCATGTTTTACACACATACATTGTCTCAGACACAAACCAGACTGCGCACTACAACATTGCAGTATCATAGAAGATCACATCATGGGTGCATGTGCATGGGGTCGGTCGGGTATGTTGAACATTGACCATCCATGGAGAGTATCACTGGAAACCACACACAACACACATCGCACACAGAAGCACCGACGCACAGTGGCAGTTGCTGCGTCAAGCCACACAGCTCGACGCTCGTGGCCAGTTGATGGGGTCTGAATTTGTTGCCACGGCGAGTGCGCGCCAACAGCTTCGAGTGGCTGTACAGGTGTTTCAACTGTGTGTTCTATCGACATGATTCACTGCGCGTGTGGAAATGATTCACAATAGATCATGTGAATGGGGTACTTGCAGTTCCCTTATTTATTCACCTACATTTCCCTTATTATTGAATTGTACAGATGCCTGTTACTTGTCTTGCACACTGCTTTTTAATGCACCACTACAGGAGGTTTCTGGCACCCCCAACCCATCCATTGGTTGGGACCCCACATCACCCCAACTCATCATCAGCGTGCTTGCCGGTGATGTGCGCATGGGGTTTCGAGCCATGCGTGACTACTGTGAGGGGATGGGTGTTGCTGTACCAACACAACTGCAATCCAAGGTTGGGGTTGTTTTATGTGCTGTGTGAGGTGGGTTGTTTCAAGTGTTTTGTGAGGTGGGAATATTCATTGTTATCCAAGTCTAATTGGCGCGTCTTACTTCTCCCATCGTATCCCATCTTTTCCCATGGTCAACAGTAAAAACCCACACTGTCCATGACACTACAGGTTGCTGGTATTACTGCAGCAAACATGCGGGGGAGTGTGTACATGAAGTACAACGTCACAGCCAACCAGTGCAGTGTAGATGCATACCAGGGCAGGTATGCAGATATGTGGGGACAATAATGGTGCATGCTTAATAATGGTGCCCAGGTCACCCACTTGTTTTCAACCATATGTTCAACTCCATGTTGAACCCCATATTCAACTATGTACCCTGCATACACCTGCATACACCTGCATACAGCTGCATACACCAACAATAGGGATCGGGGAGTGTTGCTGCAGCTGGGGCAGGAGCAAGTAGGGCACCTTCCCCTTGGCCTGTTTGATGACACCCTCAGCAAACCAGCACCTGCCTTGCCACCTCCATAGACACACAAATGTGTAATTCACTTGTAATTCAATTTGTACAACCAACACTTTAATTCCCCCACTACTCCCCAAAACCTCCGTGCATGGACCATACATGGCAGACATCACAGCTCTCCCACACTACACTGCAAGTGCTCCCATTTGCAGGGGCAGGTACGGTGGATTTACCTCATCCAGCATGTTACCTTGTCAATGAGCACGCATTGTGCGTGACAGGGGTTTTGCAGTTGGTGCTGAAAGGTGCACAAATGGAAAAAGATGCACAAATGGAAAAAGATGCAATCTACCTCGACTTTCATATCTATCATGAAACAAGGTTTAGAGTCACAAAGGGTGATTTTTGTACAGGGGCTACTGCACATCAATCCTCTGTGCACATGACAGCAGCATACTAGCCACACCAATACTGGTGGCAAAGAGTTTAAAAATACGAAATGCACACACTCATCGAGGTGATCACGATCAATATCAACTTCCAGGTGGTCCGGAGCTAGGGAACCTCTCATCCACCATCTTATGTCTTGTTATCATCCATGTATGGGGATGCTGGTAATTGGCATGACACTGCGTTGATTTTGATTGTGCTTGGCATGGTGGTGCTGTCTTTGGGAGGTGTGAGGGGGGTGCCGAGGTGGTTGCCACTGTCTACCAAATTGCAGCCAAATGCTAGGAATGTAAAGCCTGTGTGGTTGTGGTTGTGATGCGGATTGTGTACAAGGTATATGTACACACAAGACCACCATAGTGTATGACGAGACCATTATAATATACAACTATGCCATTATAATATACAACTATACCATTATAATATACAACTATGCCATTATAACATACAACTATGCCATTATAATATACAACTATGCCATTATAATATACAACTATACCATTGTAATATACAACTATACCATTGTAATATACAACTATACCATTGTAATATACAACTGTACCATTATCCTACAAAACTATACCTTGGAAGAATAGGTAGATGTTGATCCCAAAGTGCAACCCACTGAATGACCCAACCAGTGCAGAGAGGATGATGAAACAGCCAAACATCAACTCTGCTGGGTAAATCCTGCATGTGGGGATTTCCATCTCCACCTTGTGGCCCTTTTTCCCTGAGCCCAACTTGGTGGTCACAACCCATTCATTGGCGTTACGCAGACCAAGTAGACCTGCAATGAGGGCCCACAGCTTGACAATGCCCATAGCATTCTGGGGTGGTTGTATGTGTGGTGTGTAGTTGAGGTGATGATGTGTGGTGGGTATACATGCTGTGTGAGTGTGTAGTGTATATGCAGTGTGTGTGTTGTGTACATGCTGCATGTGTGTTGTGAATATGCAGTGTGTGTGTTGTGTACATGCTGCATTTTCTTTTTTCCTTTGTTGATCAACCTACCTGAAAGAGCACAAAGGTGACTGCATACTGCCAGCCCTTGGGTGTGAATATGCACGTGTCCAAAGTGATGATCACGGGGACATGCAACAATGACCACACAGGGATCAAGTCCTGTGTGAAGCATGGTGGTTGTGTACATTGGTGTTGGTTCAAGTACTCCGTAAATTGGTGTTGGTTAAAAAATGGTGTTGGTTCAAGTACTCCCTGTGTTGCAGTACACCCTAATGCAAACATCATCCCCATGCACCCACCCCATACCAAACACCCAATAACACCCACCCCATACCAAACACCCCATCAACCAACACACCTGCAACTCGGGTGTAAACACAGACACCGGCAGCAGCACGCAGTAAAACAGCAAGCACACAATATGGGTTGCTGCCTTACCCACCCCAAAATAACTGCCCACCAGCTCCACTTTCCTCGACATGGGCAATGGAGAACGAACAATTTCCGGAAACACCTTTATCAACAGCTGCATGGGTCCTGCTGTCCACCTGTGCTGCTGCTTTCGAAAGGCATAGAGACTAGAGGGCACCTCACTCATGACACCCACATCATCCAGGTAAATGGCCCGCCAGCCTGCCAAATAGGTGCGTAAGCTCAAGTCCATGTCTTCCACAGTGGTGCGGCTGTACCAGCCACCTACATGGGCCACTGCTTTGGCACGCCACACGCCTGCAGTGCCGTTGAAGTTGAAAAAGCTGCCGTGGGCAAAGTGCACATGCTGTTCAACCTGTGATGTGTTGGAGGGTGATGTGTGTGGATGATGATGATGTGTGAGGATGGTTTATTTGTTGTACACAGAGCAATGTGGAGGTATGTGGAAGACTGAGCATCAAAAGGTGAAGACTGAGCATCACAAGGTAAAGAAGGCCCAGGTATAAAAAGATAAAGACTGGTTATCAACAAATCATCACCTTGAAATGGTAGTTGAGGGAGATTTCCTGGCATTTTGTCAAGTAGGATTCCTCTGCATTGGAAAACATCCATCGTGCTTGTACAAATGCAGCATTTGGGTTGCCCTCCAGCCAAGGAATAGTTTTGAGCTGGGAATAAGCGAAAATGGAGGTGTGTAGGTACAAGTGGAGGTGTGAAATGCAAAGGTGTGCAAGGGGGAGGTGTTGTATCCATATGTATCCATATGTACCTATATGTCATGTACATAATGCCATAGTATCCACAGAGTGTGCCCCACCAGACGTGTGTATGCACCTCCCCCCATACATGTACATGCACCCCCATCACACATGTGTAACCCCACCCCCCATCATACCAAAAAATCTGGCTCTGGTCGAAAATCAGCATCAAACACAGCAATGTAATCGTATCCAGGCAGCATTTCCATCCCCTGCTTGAGTGCACCTGCCTTGTACCCTTGACGATGGGTACGGCGCACTGCTTCCACCATAACACCTCGTTCTTGCCACTCTGCTACCTTGTCATCTACCAACTGCCGTGTGGTCCAGTCAGTGGAGTCATCAAGCACCTATTGTTGAGAGTAATTTTGTTGTCTTGTTTTTGTTGTTTTTGTTGATTTTGTTGTTTTTGTTGTTTTTGTCAAGGTACAGCAAGTGCACTGCATGCCGTTCAACACACACCCTTGCCCCCCACACATACCTGTACACAGATGCGATGGGATGGCCAGTCCATGCTGCATGCACAGTCAATCAATGCCTGGCACACCAATCGCTCGTTAAATATGGGCAGCTGCACTGCCACCCTGGGCCATAATTTACTATCTGCTTCTTGGGGCAATGCTTGCTTTACATAGCTGTCCACTGGTCGTTGCCCCTTGCGGCTCTTGTACCGAATCCATACATACCCTAGCACATGCCGCAGGTGCTCGAGTGCAACAATGACACTCAATGGCAGCAGCACATTCAGCAGGTGGCGTAGTGTAAGCACCCAAAGCTGGTGCGGCAAGGACAGGCCACCGCCAATGTACAACATGGGACTGAGTGCACTGACGGCGAGCAGCACCAGGTAGGTCAATTGGTGGAGTACTGCGTGGATGGTTGCTAATTGAAACGCAGCTCGATGGGCTGCGTCGTTGTTCTACACCTCTGTGTGTTGAAAGAGATTTGGGTGTCCGGATTGCGTGACCAAAAGCATATTATGGCGGTGTTTTGTGCGTACATCCATATACAACGCATCCATACCGTTTTTAAGAGCACAAATTATACTCAGTAGAGCACAGAATGACGGCACAACGGCTGCGATCGGGTGCCGATGGCCGGCGCCCTCCGGTGTACCTGGGGATATTTTTTATGGGTGACCGTAAGTGTGTATACAGACATATAAACACGAATACGAAGATATACACAATGTTTCAGGGAGTCAACGCGCCCAATGGTGGTCAAACGATCGCAAGCAAAAGACAGGACCCTACCTGTCCCACAAATGATATCGTTCTGGCTTGATCTGCACGATTAAGGTACAGGGTGCTGGTGCAGGCGTGGTGCACGCCCAATGACGCAGAGGAAGGGAGTTCTCAATCCAAGAGAAACCCTTGCTGAATGGTGTGATAGTGCCCGGTGAACCCAGCAGCGCTGTTTTCAGCAAGCCGTTGTGCGGTGTTGCAACGGCGTGAGTCTATTTACACAATGATGTCAAGAATTATAGATCGGGCAAAGAAACGAGGACAACCGCTTTGGGAGAGCAGCTGCCCAAGCAACAGCCCAATTGGGACGCCTCGCCAACCTCCCAGCACCCATGCACCACCCATGGCTCCTTTCAGAGCCTCCCTCAGCCACAGCTCACTGCTTCTGTGAACCCTGCTGCTTCAAGTGCTGCTGCTGCTGAAAAACATGCGTATGTCCAAGCAAGTACCACACCACAAACTCATACGTGCACACCGTCACTGCCATAGCCGGAGCGGCTTTGAGCAATGATGGCACCACTCCTTTGTAAAACCCATGCATCCCCTCTTGCGCATATATGGCTGCCACACAACGTCCCAGTGACGTCACAGCTGTAGGGTCGACCCGCTGCCCGTATCGCAAGGAGCGCTGCAGGCCAGCCACCTGAAAACGCTTTTTCACTACATCCAATGGGTGGGTGGCAAGCTTGGCGAGGGTACCTGCAGCCAGGCCGCACACAAACTGCTGCCAGCTTGTGGGCTTGGGTGATGCTGTTTTGTGCTGCTTGGCTGCATGCTGCATCTGTGTGTTTTAGGGGGGGGTGTCTTGAGGGTGTGTGTTTTGAGGGTGTGTGTTTTGAGGGTGTGCATGATGAGTGTGGTGCATGTTGAGTGTGGCTTTGGTGTCACACATGTGCATGCTGCTGTCATTGCAGTCAACACAATGACATAAACACAAGTCAACACAACAGTCACCTACCCGTGCATTTGTGTAGGCTTTATTAAATGCATCATACAGTCCAAATTGAAATGCTGCATAGGGAATGATTTCCAGTAGTGTCACTGAGAGACCGGAATACAACCCACGTATGCCACGTTCCCTCACAATACCCATTGCTGCACCTGACATGCTCGTGTACACCTGAGGTGGTACATGGTGGGGTGGGCAGGTTGGGAGCACATGTGTGTGTGTGTGTGTGTGTGTGTGTGTGTGTGTGTGTGTGTGTGTGAGTCATGGAGAAGGTGATGACGAGATTGTGAGTACAAGCCCAACCATACTGTGTTTAAACATACTATGTGCAAACCTGCTGTGTTCAAATGTACCCAACAATGTGCCACAACCAACAATGTGCCACAACATCAGCGCACCCACACAACATCAGCCCACCCCACACAACATCCCCACCTTGGGTTCGCCTTGTGCTGCAAGTGTGGTGCGCAGCAAATCAAACGGGTAGGATGCACATGTGGCGGCAACACCAGCCACAGCACCTGAGCCAAAACTAACTGCTGTGCTGTGCTTGTCTGTGAATCCAAGCTGCTTGGCAAATAGTTTGCATTGCTGAAGGGCGATGAATTGAACTGCAGTGTATGGGACGGCTAACAACTGACCAGGAATTGTACCACGCCACAAGCCCTGGGAATGGATGTGGAATTGTGTTGTGTGTATGCGTTTTTGACCACTGGGTTGGTGTGGTATGCGTTCTGCACCCAGCTGCCTCTTCCCCCGTCCCTCCTCAAGCACACCTTGATGCCCTCTTCTCGCACGATGGTGATGGCAGCCTGCAAGACACTCGTATACTTGGACGGCAGGGCGCTGACCGTGGCCGCCCCACGAGCAACAGGTTCCACTTGCACCTGAAAGCGAATTTTGATCACGTCTAGTGGTGCTACCACAAATCGTTGCACACATCCGGCAACAGCACCGGCTGTAGCATCAAGAACAGCTCGGTTTGAGACCGATTCTGATTGATTGTCAGTGCTGGACGACGAAATTGCAACCATCGTGGATGTGTATTATTTGAAGTAATGCGCAGTGATCTACAATGATGTCCTATTGCAGTTGCATGATTATTGTGCTGTGTATCATGGTGTGTACATAACATAGAGGGTTGTGTTTGCTTATTCATACACCGAAATTGGTCTCCCACGACCATAGTTCAATTGCAATAGGACTGCAAACATGTTTTTCACAACGAATGTGGTACATCCGGCACGTGGTGTGCGACCACGATCTCCACATGTCACTGCAACATCTGGCAGGAGAGACCCATTGAAATGTCGTGCGACACTCGAACAAATCGCACCTGGAGAGTATCAAGTATGGGTATTTGTGTAGCTTTGCGCGCAAAAGCGGCTTGCTTGAATCACATTGTGGTCACTTCCATCGCCTCTCCCAGAGTGACACGGTGTGGGTGCTTGCCCCCAAGCAACGTCCAAAAGCTGTCATACACCTCACGGGTGGTGCATTTGCAGCAGCAGCTCCCAACCTCGTGGTATGGGTTATACATGTTTGTATGCCGCACACAATTGCGTGTTCCCCCTCACGCACCCCATCACATCCACCACATCCACAGTATCCACTACTCAGTCACTTGCTCAGCAATGCAGGCTACACAATCATTGCCACCCCATTTGCAGTCACGTTTCAGCATGCCGTTTGTGCTGCTGCCACACACACCTCGTTTTTCAATGCACTGCAAGACATACAAACAGGGCCCCTCAAGTGGATGGCACCCCCTGGAACCCCCACTGTGGGTGTGGGGCACAGCAATGGGGCCTTGCTGCAGCTGCTCATGGGGGCACAGTGCACACCACTGCATGATGCTGCGGTTGTGATGAGCTACAATAACAGGTGGGTGTTGTTTGGGTGTGTTGTTGGTGGAGGGTGTTTGGGGAGGGTGGAATGATTGCCAGTGTCTCTGCATGGATTATGCTGGTGTCATGCATCACACACATGCTGGGTGTGGTGCCCCCATCCCCACAACACCTCCCACACCCACAACACCTCCCAAAAGCCCCACACCTCCCACCACAATTCCCCCTACCACAGGGAAGTGGGTGGTGCAATTCCAGTCCCACTTGACACACTCAAGCCAGTGGCAGATGGTATAGCAGCTACCGACGCATCTTCTCTCATACCAGACCCCATAGCTGCACTGGAAACATTTACACAACCCCTGGTTGCTGCTGGTATGCTTGCTGGGGCACAGGTACCATCATTGGCGCCGTTGGTGGGGCAGCTGAGGGACGTATTTGGGGAGGTATGTGGGGGGTGCGTGTGTGGGGGGCTGGAGATTCTACCACATGTATACACCACACATGCCACACCGGTATATTACCGTACACCACACATGCCACACCGGTATATTACCGCACACCACACATGTATACACCACACATGCACACCCATGTTTCACACAACAGTACACTCATGTTTCACCCCAACAGGTGGGTAACGGCATTGGTGACTTCACCCCCACCCCCAGTGAGAGTAGAGCCATTATTGCTGCTAGGTATGCAGTGCCTAGAACACTGTTGGTTCAGTTTCAAGATGATTCCATTGACCAGACACAAGAAATGGCTGGGCTGTTGATGGGGGACAGCGATGTGATGGATGGTGGTATGGGGGTGATAGTATGAGGTGATAGTATGGAGGTGCATGTATGTGTAGGAAATACACAAAGGCAGCTCTATGGTTGTTCCATGTGGTGGTTCGATGCCAATATGCATACCGCATATTGATGTGCTTGACCTGACCTTTATACACAAACATGTACACACACAATATACACACACAATATACGCACACAATATACACACAGGGGTGTCATCATCCCGCACCACGGACGTGTTGCAGTTGCCTGGCACACATATAACCCCATGTGGGGGTGACCTCACAAGTGTACAAGGGGTGCCACTGCTGCAGCCCCTGGCCAGTGGGGCCCAGGGAGACATACGCAGACTGGTGGGGTGCATGACAAGGTGGCTGGATGATACCATACAAGTGCATGATACAACAAGTGCATGATACAACAGTGAAGTGACACATCTATGGTGTCAGTGACACATCTGTGGTGACAGTGACACAGATCTACATTGGTTTGTATGCACTCGTTGTATGCCCAGTCGCTCTCGTTGACTATATTTCATATAAGAAGAGTAACATGTGGTGGTACACTATCGTGGATAATTGTGCAGTGGGTGTGTTACTACTACCACACAAGTCTGTGCAACATGTATGCAACGCATACACACGCCTCCATTCCCCTACACGCACACTTAGCACCCACGTGTTGTTGCAGGCAGCCACCCTTCATGTGAAGCACCATGCGTTATCTTGATGTGTGCATGCCAACATACAAGAGTACCATACACACATGGCAACACGCAGGGGAAAAAAATGTACTACGCAAACTGTAGTATCATGTGTATGTGCAAGAAAAAAAAACACAATTTGTGGAATACATGATTATACATTGAAAACTATGCATTTTCAACCATGTCAACGTCGTCGTCTCATGTGCACCATCAATTGCTGTAGCCATGCCACTTTGCTATGGCCCCTCCCTCTATTCATTTACTCCCCACTCCCCCCCTCTGCAGCATGCTTGTGTTTCTTCTTCTTCTTCTTTTGCTTGGCACCATCTGTATCCTCCTCCCCTTCCTTGTGCTTGTGTTTCTTCTTCTTCTTCTTCTCAGACTTGATACCCTCATCTACAGTGTTGCCACCCGCACTGTGGGGAATCATGTAGTGAAGAGCAATGTTGTGGGGAATCATGTAGTGAAGAACAAAAGGTGTTTTGCTACTGCACATGATGACCACAGTCCAGTGTTGCTACATACATCACACAACACAGCAAACACACACACAAAACATACGGTGCAGCTGCAGGTGTTTTGGGCAGCTCCACCGCCCCACCGCTGCCACCATCCTGCCCATGTGTGCGCTTGAATTCAGCAACAAAGTGTTCCTTTTCTTCGGCGCCCAAATTTGTCCATTCCTTGCTTGCATCTGTAAACAAACTACTCCCGGGCTCGGGGTTTTTCCCAGACTCTTTATACTCGTGCATCTTTTGCTGGACAAAGTAATTGAAGGCAGTCATTCGACGCTTTTCCCTGGGTTCCTTGGTGGCTTTACTGCCACGGGTGCCACTGACCTTGCCTGCAGCAGAAAACACAGGGCCGGGGAGCTTGCCTGACTCGGTGTAGTCGGTGACTGCGTGGTGGAGGAAGGCATAAAAGCCCGCTGTTTGCGCAACGATATATTGTTGCAGCTCCAGAGGGGTGGGGTGGGGCTGCTCTGATGTGTCGGCCATGATGGCGTGATTGATTGCTTTGTGTGTTGATGGCTATTATTCTTGAAGATTGGTTTGTTGGGTATTTAATGGGGTCTCCAAGGCAATGAAGACAATTTGAGGGCGTTTCTTGCGATAACAGGCCGTGGCAGTTGGATGGATGCAACAAAACCGATGGCGAGGTTGGTGCTGTTGTGTGGCACGACCAGCCGTGGGTGCTGCTGCTTGAGGAGCCGAACAGGTGTCGGACGTAGCAAAAAGTTCAAATGATATAATGTCTGTGAGCAATTGTTCGCAACTGCTTTTACAACTCCTGTTTATCACATCGCCCCCAAACCAATCAAGTTCCAAAATCACACGGCATTTCTCACATATTGTCGTCTGCACTGCATCATCATCCACCATGCTGCTCCTGCCCAACACTATTCGAACCATCCCTGCAGCTCGTGTGTCAGGATTCCACACAAGGAGGGCTGCTGCACCGCCTCGTGCAAGTGCCCAAAGCTCCGATGCAGGCGTTCCATGTACGTTTGTTGTGCCACGTGAAAGAAGCACCACAATCTCTGATCATCAACTACATGCCCCATTTTGTTACCATGCCCCAACAACAGTGCCACAACTCGACAAAGACCTTGAGAATGTCCTTCTCAGCAGCCCCTATGATTTCTTCGCATTTGGCCCTCGAGTAGCCCTTGCTGCTGCATTGTCCATCCCCGAAACCACCCAAACCATGTACGATGGGGATGACTACTTCTGGATGGTTGATAATGCACACCCATCCATTGCATGCCCATCCCATACCCATCCCTGCACAGTCAGCAACGTGTCACCCGTTTGCAAGAGCTGGTGGGGGACCCTCGACCCCTCGAAGCCAAAGCAGCAGAGATCAACCAAGATGTCCAATCCACTTTGGCGGATTACGCTCGTCGTGGCCGTGTCCTGGAGGAGGATATCGTGCGCAATGTTGTGTCCGCGCTACCTGAGGAGGTGCGCTCCTTTGTGCCGCAGCCCCCACCCCCGGCCCCCACCACCACTGTGGTTGTAGAGGTGGAAGAAGAGGAGGAAGAGGTGTTTGACTACTCCACATTTTCCGCTAGTGCGATGATGGAGCAGCAGGCAGTGACAGAGTTGCAAGATGTACAGGGTGCTGTACAAGCATTGCAGGTGTGCTGAGAATGTTGGGTGGACATGTCGTGGTGGACATTCATGTGATATATCTGTTGGTTGTATATATATACAGACGAATGGTTTGCCAATCATGTCATTGTAATGTGTCATCATAATACACACACACTGTACATCACACACGCACACGTACACCCCCCACCCCACACAGGCTGCATTGTCAAGCCTGGCAGAAAACAAGGAACCAGGGCGGGAGGGTATGCTGAAGCTCAACGTACGAGAGGCACGTGACACCCTGCGGGGCAAGCTGGAGCGTCTCTCTCCCGGTTTGACTGCATCACAGGACCCCACTGTTGCAGCTGCAGTGCAGGAGGCACAGGAGCTGTTGGGGGAGGTTGGTGCAACATTTTGATGAGAATACCATGTGTAGGATATCATTTGAAGAATACCATGTGAACCATGACATGTGAACAGTGACGTGTGAACAACATCACTTCATCACATCACAACAACAGCATTTGATCACATCACAACAGCATGTGGTCGGTAGGAACTGGTAGGGATGGTCTTGTTCCCTTGTCTTGTTTGGTTGGGCGTATTGTGTTTTTGGGGAACCGGACAACGTAGGCTGACCGCGTTGCTCTCTCCCTCTGTCTCTCTCTGTCTGTGTAGACCATGTGTTTACATCCACATGCGGTGGTATGTGCTGTGTGTAACCAGATGCATGGTACCATTTGTTGGTGCATGCACTTGGTGCATACACAGGGCTTCCCTGTGCTAAAAACCTCAAGTTCGGTTACCAATGCATGGAAACAATATATGTTTCCACACATCTCCTCCCAAAACACATCAAAAAAGGGCACTGCATATGCATGGTTACGTTTGCAACCGGCTGCTTATGCAACCAACACGCATGCACCACCATTTTCCTTGATTTTCTTCTCTGCCAACTTGGAGAAGAACTTGGCCTTGACCACCACTGGGTGGGGTGGCAACACACCCTTGCCCAACACCTTGAACACACCGTGCTTGGTGACGTCAATGACTGCTGCCTGGCCACTCTTCTTGGCTGCTTCCTCACGTGCCTGTGGCCGTGGTGTTTGTGGTGGTGGTGAGGTGGGCTGAGAGGTGGGCGAATGCAAACACCCAAAAAACAACGACACACCTGCTCGCCGCCCACCAATGTCCAGAGCTTGTCAAGGTTGACGGTCGGGCAGAAGTATTTGTTCTTGTTCAAGTGAAAGTATCGCATACCGACCTGTGAACAAAAGGAGGGGATTGTGCAGACAGATGAGCATGCACACATCATACACCGTACACGTTCCACCCCAATCACCAGGAAATACACATAAAATGCTCAACACCACTGCACGACACACCTTGCCAAAGTAACCAGGGTGGTACTTGTCAAACAGGATTCTGTGATGGTGCTGGCCACCTGCATTACCGCGACCACCTGGATGCTTCCTGTGCTTGCCAATACGACCATGACCTGCTGACACGTGCCCCCGCTTCTTGCGGTTCTTCTTAAAGCCTGTGTGGTGGTGATGTCCAAGTGAAAACTGCGGATGCGTGCTGAGGGCTAGATACTGCGTGGTTTGTGTGCTGTATCGCATTCGATGCTGTACATATGTGTTGCACATGCAGCATGACACAAATCCGTGGGTGAGGAGGCAGGCAAGTGCGAGAAACAACACGCCGCCATGCAATTGCTGCTGCTCTATGCAACAACTCAACGAGCCCCAGTTGATGTACGTACGTGTCGTCATGGTTGCTCGCTGCTATATTTGACAATGCACACACACAGCAAGGGGATGGTTGATATTGAAGGTGAAATAATTTTCCAAGGGCGGGCGGTGGGTCACTGGGTGTTGTGGGTGGTGGTCTGTGTGACACAAGCAATGCCCGTGCATTGTTATGCACATATGCACAATAAGCAGTGTTGCATGCTCCTGTGCTGTATTGGTGGCCACCCCGTTGCTTGCACTCCCACTTGCCACACACACAGTTGCCGCTGGTATGCATTCAACTGCATACATTGCATGCAGCGTACATGCTGTGTCTACATGCTGTGTGTACATGATGTGTGTACATGATGTGCAACGCATCTGTTGGCTTCTCAGGCATGGGGGCCGAGAGCAGATAGTTCAATGTAACCCAATGTAATCACAGCTTTTTTGTCTAAAGCTAACGCAAGCACACATGGCCATACACATCATCACAAACCACAACCACACCTATATCAGATCATCACTCTGAACCATTGTCCACAATCACAACTCCCCACCGGGTCTCAAAACACTAACAAGAATACACCAACTTGTTTTGCATATCGGTCCGCATACAATCATGAGTGCAAGGCGATGCCAAGGTTACCAGGAAACAGTGTAAGGCAATGTCATTTCCACTCGCGCTTGTGGTTGGAGATGACGAAGAGGATGCAATTCCATGCACTATAATTCCATGTAACAACTGGGACGAGAGGTTACGGGCATTATTTCCCGAGGAATCGTTGATTGAGCTCAACCAGGGCACATGGTATTGATTGGGCTGGCGAGGTTGTGGTAGGTGTGGTGTCTCCACTGAGGGTTGTTTGCATGCACAGGTCTGCAGGACAGGGCGTCGACACGATGTTGGCACTGCACGCCGCAAGCAACGGTATGGGGTGGTGTACCATTGGTGTACCAGATGCATGCTGCAAGATGCCCGACCACTCCACCTTGCTTGTTTTCCAACTACAGGACCATGTTGTACAATCACTGTGGATACTAGACGTGTATTGCGTGACAGTGATGACAATGAAAGGTGTGTTGGTGTCTTTGGAGAGCGAGGTGGATGCCAACAGACAATCAATAGATGCCTCGCCCACATACCCTTTTCAACACACAGCAAACTGGAGGGTGTACAACAAGCGCATGGTGCATGTTTGAGAAACAATGAAGCATTTGAGATGATGTTGAAGAATGGAGCCTACCTCCACGTCATTCCCATTAAAGGTGGGCATGTGGATGGGTGGTGGTTGGAGGTGTACATGGTCTACTCATGGTATACACAGCGATCCACGGAATACACAGCGATCCACACCAACCCAACTCTCCACAGATACGAATCAACATGCGTGTACGTTTTGGGGGTTTTACAGCAGCATTGACGCCCCCAAGCGAGCAGCCACTATGATTGCTCATGGACAGATGCCGCTCATCTTTGATCTTGATGAAACATTGCTCGTTGCTTTCAGTTTCCGCTCGTTGGACAAGAAAGTGCGAGCATTGAAGGAAGAATTGTAAGGGGGCGTGTGTATTATTTATTTATTTTTGTTGGAGTGTATCGTGGTGTTTCTGTTGGAGTGTATTGTGTTGGGTGTTTCTTGCATGTACATAGTGGATGCTGTGTTGCACCACATTGCACCCTCAACCACCATGTACATCAACTCACATCCACACCTACATCCACATCCACACCCACCCACCCACCTACACCTACACACCCACCCTCACAGGAAAGCAGCAGCACCATCAACACAATTCACTTCAGTACTTGCATCACAATTGAACATCGCCTCCAAGGATCATGAGATGCTGATTCAGTTTTCAAAAGACAACACGGTGATAATCAATGGGGCGGTCGTGCCAGCAACGTATGTATTGTGTATGTGATGTATGTGTTGTGTATGCTGTAGGGAATCTGTGTTGTAGAATGCTGTTGCAACCCCCCTCCCCTCTCATTTCACACACCCTTCTTTCCACCCCCTCCCCTCTCATTTCACACAGCATGGAAAAAGTGGTGCATGAAGACGGCACGATCATTGAGCGCCCTGTGGTGCGTGATCCCAGTAGACAGGTTGTGTACACCCGCATTGAACCTGATGACCCAAACACCTCAATGATCATGTACATTCGACCTGGGTGGGACCGCATGCGAGGGTTTTTGACACGAAATGAAACAGCTGGCATGTATGTACACTGTGTGTGTGTGTGTGTGTGTGTGTGTGTGTATAGGGATGGGTATGGTTGTATGTATGTGTGGTCATCATTTGTATGTGTGGTTGTATGTATTGTATGCACATGATCCCCTCTCATACACGGCTTTTCACACATGCACCCCGTGCCCATCATCCATGTATGTCCACCCCATGTACCCACCCATGTATCCACCCCCTCCCCTCTCCTTTCCGTTTCCCCAGTGACAACAGCCGTGTGCGCTTTGATGTCTATGTGTGCACAGCAGCAGAGCGCCCCTATGCACTGGAGGCATGGAGGCTTCTAGACCCAGGGGCCACCATGATACCTGCCCAGGAGCTGTCGTCGAGGGTGGTGGCTGGCATGAAGCACAAGAATTTACGCAAGGCTTTGAGATTGGTGGGGTGCTGTCCACCAGGTGTGCGTGTGGGGGGGGTGTTGTATGTGGATGTGGATGTGTGGATGTGTGCACGGGATTTTGTTTGGGTGTGTTGCTATTTGTGTCGCTTTGTGTTACACATGATGAGCAGCTACAGTGTTTTTTTCTTATATTTTTTTTAATTGTTTATGTTTTTCTACCCCAGACCCAACACACCCAACCCAACACAGTGGTTGTACAAAGTTCAGCAAGTACAAAGGAGGTGCAAAGTATTCTACCGATGGCAATCATTCTTGATGACAGACTTGAGGTAGGGGGTGTTGGTGCGCATGTGGGAGTGCGTATGGAACATATTGTACACACACGTGTTTGTATGCAATTATGTACACACACGTGTTTGTATGCAATTATGTACAGACACGTGTTTGTATGCAACTATACACACACACATATATATATATACACACACATGTCAACACAAATGCACTGTGTGTACAGTATCTTTGGCAAGGCATACCCATTTGCTACTCACCCTCACCTCCACACAACACCCCCACACAACACCCCTCACACACCCCAAAAAAACAGGTATGGGATGAACACTCCCAACCTCAAGTACTCCAAGTCCTCCCATTCGACCCCTACAAAGACCTCGCAGCTTCCCATGCCAGCCTCCCCACCCCTGAATCCATACAAGGCCTTGCTGATGAAATGCAACGATGTGAGACCCGGCTGGCCAACATACGATCCCAGTATTTTTTCGCAGCACAGCGATCAGTGGGGTTGTTGGTGAAAGAGGTGGTGATGCAGGGCGTGGATGGGAAGAGGGCGCCTGGGGATGTGGTGCCTATGTTGCCGAGTGTGGCAGAGTTGATACGGGTATGGTGTGGGGGTGTGGGGTGTGGGGGTGGGTGGGGTATGGTGTGTGGGGGGGTGAGGGTAGGAGAAGCATGTGTGGCGTGTATGTTTGCATGTGTATGTGAATGATGTCACACGGGTGCTCGTGCCCATGTATATGCACTCATCAAATGTGTGTACATCCATGGACACCACATGCATGTAACCTCCCGTGTATGCCCCTCTCCCACACACACTCACCCACACACACAGTCGACAGCACATGCAGAGCCCTCAGCATCCCGACCACTATCCAACACAAGCCACCACACCAACACAAACAACAATACGATGTCAGACAGTCGTCGTGCTACACACATGGCTGATACTGCGATATCACCCCCTGCTGCTGCTCGTGGTGGGGGTCGTGGTGCTACGGATGTCCCTCAATATCCCTCTACTGATGCACAACATCCTTCTACTGCACATGATGGACCATCAGACCCACGTTTACCATCAGATCCCCGTCTACGTGCAGTACAACGAGCAGCAGCAGCAGACCAACCCCTGCAGGCAGCAGCAGGGGTGGGTGGGGCCCCTACAGGGGGAGCAGGGATACCACCACTTGCACCTGGACAAACACCTGTACCATCATTAGCAACGGCAGGAGTAGCAGCAGGCATAGTGCCCCATGGCCTTGGACCACGTGCACCAACACCACCAGCACAACGAGCGCCTCAAGGGGACAGCCCCCCCATGGACCCACGTCGTGCAGCACTCGCAGCAGCAGCAGCAGCAGCGGTGGTGGTGGTGGAGGAACCTGTGGAGAATGGTGGTGGTGCACCACAACCACCGGTGGACCCACGATTCACACCACCACCAGGTGTGTTGGCTGCCTTCCATGGTGGACCATACAAACACATACATACATACACACATACCAACAACAACAACGCCAATCACACACAGCGCCCACCACAACGGTATTGGGATTACCACTGGCGACAGAACCGGGATGCATGCCACAGGATGCGTATGACATCCCACCTATAGACACTCGAAAGAATCAACATCAAGGGCGCAGGAGTGAGAGGCAGCATGGTGGACAGAGAGCATCAGGCAAGAGCCCCAACAGGGGGCGGCGGGGGGGGGGGCGTCATGGGGCAGGGGGTGCGGGGGGGCGGGGGAGAGGTGCAAGGGGTGGGGGGCGGGGACCGCCACAGCCTCCACCACCACCGCCACAGCATCAGCGGCCGGTGCCGCCGCCACCAGTGGTGCAGATGGTGGATCCACGCGGGGGTGGTGGTGGTGGGGAGTCAGGGGTGGTGCAGCCAATGCAGCGACAAAAGCGCAAGTATTACAAGGATAGAGATGCCGACACCAACAGGTGTGTAGTGTTGGTGGTGGTGTGAGCGTTGGCAATGGTCATGACTGTTTGTCTCACTACGCACACACAGGTCATCACAGCAACGAAAGGGCAGTGAGGTGTTGGATTTATCCATGCTTTGAAATTGATGACACACGAATTGTTATAACCATCCGCATTCCTTTGCATTTAGTAAACACGATTGGCAGCAGAAGCACGAAGCACGCTCTCCTTTCCATCAAAAGCTACGACACCCGCAAATCTGCACCCGTTACAAAGCCGATCTGATCGTTGAATACGCACGATGCTTAGATCATTGAATACGCCTTGCCCCGTGGCAACACGGTTATGCTGGAGACGTACACCCGTTGGAGGAGCATGCCCCAGGTTGATTCCTTCTGAACGGCCCTGTACACGACGCCCCACCCTGCGCAGCAACTTGCACTGCAAAGCAATTGCATCAGGCAGCCGCGAAGATGTTGACAAAATCACAGTAGATCAGCTGGACTTGGAAGATCCGTTTTCTCATGTGTGTGGGGGGGGGATGATATTTGACAACCACTACTGGTGGTTGCTGACGTTGGTACATCACGCACAGGTTGAGGATGTCATGCGGGACTTTGAGCTCAAGTTTGCATCACCAAACCAGCTCCTGACACAAGTGCAACCGTTGCTCGATGCTGTGACAGGGTTGCCGGTGGTGGATGACTCCCTCGTGGTGGTTGGCGTATTGAGTCGCAAGGTCTGTTGTGGTTGTGGTGGTGTCTCTACATAGTGCAAACATGTATGCACATTTTTGATACACATACACGACGTACACAGGATGTGGAACGTGCACAACAGCAGGGCATGTATGAGGATGCCACAGTGCAGCAATTCATGTCTTCCCCACCCATCACTGTACGTGCACGTGCACATGTTGGGGAAGCAGCTTCCATCATGATTGCAAAGCGATTGCACCGACTGCCAGTGGTGGATGCATCTGGGCATCTGGTTGGCATCCTCTCTCGTAGTGATGTCTTCAAGCGTGCCTTGCAAGAGCGTGCCGATCAGATAAAGGCATTGACTGTAGAAGCACCCACGGTATGATTTTGATGGGTGTTGTGAAAGGTGGTTGTGATGACCATCGGGATGGCGTACACATGTGGGTTACCATCCACGGGATATAGTGTACGCACAACCTTGTAATATACAGACATACAGTGTACAACCCCCTTGTGCTCACCTTGTGCAGGTTGTACCACGTACAGCGACCGCAGACATACCGACATCAACTGAAAAACCACCACAACAACAACCCACATGGTATGTTGACATGCATGTTGTCGGTGCATATATGCATACTCGTAATGCACACTCATAACACCCTCCTGCCCCCCCAGGGTCATCAAGTACTTGTATGATGGTGACTGCAGCATCTGTCGCTCCCTGAAGGCCCTGTTGCAACGGCAAGATGGTGACAAGGGGCGTATATGCTTTGTCAACATTGCCAGCAGCCAATACGACTCTGATGAACATGAGGGCATCTCTTATGAAGAGGCAATGGAGACTATTCATGCTATTCGCAACAATGGAGAGGTTCGATTGGTGTGGGTGTTTTGGGGGGGAAGGACGAGGCATACAGAGAGAGATATGCCAATGTGTTGCAAATGTGTTACATTGTACATGTGAAGCACTGCTTTAACCCACATTTCTACATGATCTCATTCCAACCCACACATTCGCACAAACCCCTCCATGTTTGTTCTTCACCGCTTCTTCCCATCAATCTCCCCACCACCACACACACAGATAATCACCGGCCCACCAGCACTCTTGGCATTATACGATGCAGTAGGTCTAGGGTGGATTGCCAAGCTTGCTGCGCTCCCTGTGTTTGCAGTGATAGTCGACGCACTGTATGCTGTTGTGAGCAAGTTGCGTTTGCCGATGGGTGGGGCAGTGGATGCGTTGCTGGCAGCACATCGCATGAAGCAGGTGGGGGAGGGTGTGGAAACGTGTGCGGACAATGAAGAAGAATGCGAGGCTCCTGAATGGTGATGTGTTGGTTTTTATTTTGTACGATGCTAGAAACGGTGCTGTTGCTGTACTTTATTGGGTTGTATGTACACGTGTTGAATACTGTAGTTACCTTGTCATCATCATCGTGGTTATTGTAAACGTCAGAAACACATCGAAAAGGTGCAACAATATGCTGAAAAAACAAACTAGTACCAGGGATGCCACGTGGGGCACAGCTTGCACAAGCATCGCGCAGATGTGGCCAACTCCACAAGCTTGATCACCCCCAGCTGCACATTGGGAGGGGGTGCCTGCCCAGCACTGATCTCTGCAGGGGCCACCTGCAGCAGCCGCCCCATCAGCCGATCCACATTGCGCACCATCATGTCTTGCAATTTCCCCGCATCCACCGACGCCACCAGCGCCGCCGTGCTGCTGGTCGCCGCCTGCCCCTGCTGCTGCGCCACCACCCTGGCCTTGCGCACGTGTGTATAAAGCAGGTCATCACGGAAAAACAACGACAAATAACACCGAAATTCCTCATCCTCGGCCGCCAGGGCCTTGGCTGCGGCTGCCATGGACGACACAAAGGGCCCCTCGACCCCATACGGTGTGAAAAACACCACCAGGTTGCGGGTAAGTCGAAATGGAACCACTTCCTGTCGCTCCAGCATGTTGTTGTCGTCGTACATGGGGTAGAGTTCGGTGATCCACGTTTTGCCGCTGTTGCGGGCGAGCAGCAGGCGGGTGGGGCCCCTGCTGGCAACCATGAGGAGGTAGGTCTGCAGGCCCACGAGTGAAAATTGGCCCAGCAGTTGGCGTTTGAAGACTGCCATTTCATCACAGTTGGGTATGGTTTTGTATACAAATTGACTGAATATGTTTTCATTCTGTGTGGGTTTGGGGGGGGAAGAGGGTGTTGTGAAGATGGTGCGGGGGTGTATACATGTATTATGTGTGTTGTTGCGTCAACCCCAACATACAACAACAAAAACTATGTGCGGTCACAAAAACATATGTACAACAAAAACCACCGCAACAATAGCAGCCGCACCCCCCCACATAAAAACGCATCCCCACAGTAACATACCACATGCTTGGCTTCCACATATTTAAATGCACTCAGCCGTGGATCAATGGGTTTCCCCTCTGGATCCACAGCAGGCTGTGCTGCAAACTCAGGTAGCTTCTCCCTAAATGCCGTAATAGGACGTTCCGGATCACGTCCATAGCGTGCACAGTTGAGTTCATACGCCTCCCCATAGGTAACATTGGCTGGGTCGTCTTCCACAAGGCGTATTGATTGCCATACAGGGACCACAAGGGGTGTGTGGTAGCGCAGGGCCCGTTTTCGGGTGCCTGGGTGGCGGTCCAGGAGGCGATTACACATACGCAAGAGCTGTAGGATGCGCTCCTCTGTGTGTTGGGGATGGTAGGTTGGGGGTGGTGTGTTTGTGGTGTGGTGGGGTGGATACACACTCGAAAAAACACACTTGTAAAGTAACACATCCAAGAAGCAATACAATCAAGAAGCAATACATCCAAAACCACAAGGACAACCCAACACACACACACACAGGAACACACGAACAAACACCCACACACCTGGGTGATTGGATGGTATCCCCGTCTGCAATGCAAACGACCGAGCACTCCCATCAGACCCCAAAAATGTAAGGCGACGTGCACTCGTAAAATGCCGTCGTATGATTTGCATGCTGCTACTTATATCTTCCAAGTACACCACAGCATCTTGGTTGACTTCTTTGTCTTGCATGTATTGACCAGGCATTTCAACACTAACCAATGTGTGTTCCTGGTGTGGGTGGGGGTCGGTGGGTGGTTGAGTGGGGTGTTGTGCAGGTGTGTATTGTCAAGCACAACCGTATTGACAACAACAACAACAACAACAACAACAATACACAAAAACAGCAGTAACAAATAAACAGTAAAAAACAACAACACCAGTAACAACAGCAGCAGTAAAAACGACACCACCAGCACGCAACAAAAAGCACACAACAACAATAAACGCACACCATCACGACCACCAACAACAACCCACCAATAACATCAACAACCCCCCCATACCGTGAGTAATGGTGCCTCCTCCTCTAGCCTCATAGTGGCAGGCAGCAAGTCCTCCACCACTGCTTGAACACTGCTCTTGAGTGCCTTGAGACGCTTGACAACCTCACCTGTGGGGGTGTAGGATTGTAAGGGTGTGTGGGGTTGTGTGGGATACAATGGGAGTTTGAGGTTGTGTGTAGATTCTCAACATCCACCCCCCCCACCCCACCCACCCACCCACAAAACAAACACGCACCCAACCACCCGCCCACCCCCACCCCCACACAACAAAGCAAACACCCACCAAGTGTATTGGGAAAGTCGGGTCCATCAGGGATGAGCCCCTTTATAAACCGCTCTGTAAACAACACCGTCGAGGGCGACATCCTCCCCGCCCGGCCCGCCCCATCACTCGCAGAACACGCCCTACACACATTCGCCAACTCCTTCTTTAATGGTGCTGGCACCTCTGCACTGTCAGGCAAGCCATTCTTATAACACCGCTGCAGCAGTACATGAAGCACCAGCAGCAGCCGCTCCTCTGCCCGAGGTACAAAACGGGACCCCATGAGTTCCTGTACCAATTGCTCCAATCCGGGATTGGTATGTTTGGCTCGAAGGGCATCCATGAGTTCTTTTGCTGTTTCCAATGCGGCAGTGTCGGCTGCACGTGCTGCTTGGGAGATAGGGTCGGTGTCGGGGGGGGTGCCTGCTTCTTGTTGTCGGCGTTCACGTTCCTGTTGGGCACGGGCTGCATCACGGGCACTGACCACCATGAGGCGCATGGGGAGGTAGAGGGCCTGTGTGGTGTGTGTGGGAGGGATACGTGGGTATGAAAAGGGGGGTACATGTGCGTGGGGTTGATGATGAGGGTGGGTGGGACACAAGGAGGGTCTGCATACATGCAGGGGGTACACATGCTGCATACAAAAAGACATACGAGGCATGCACACTCCATTCAAGTATGCGAGAGAACACATACAGCTCATGCATACAAATCACACACACACCAACGACATACCTGTGGAAATGCGCGCACCAATATCTGCAGTATCAGCCTGGTTGCCACCTTATCCCCCCTATACAAGCTCGTCATCAACTGCGGCGTCCATATCAACCACATCCATGCAGGCACACACCCAAGGGCCTTGGGGTCCTTCAAGCACGCCGCCACTGCACCAGACATGTCGCCCGATACCATAGTGAGCAACCGTGGCACCAATGCTACTGCGCGTTTACTCCCCTGCTTGATGCCTTGTAAATAACAGGTGACTGCTTGCTGCAGCCACTGGTCCACTTGCTGCTGTGTAGTCGCATCCAACATGGTGACACTACCAGCACCAGTACCACCACCACTCGTATCACCACCACCACCATTGCCATCCTCGGCCACCACCATCGCGCTCTCCTTTGCCGCATGTACCACCCGCTGTGCCTGGCGTTCACACAACCCACCCCATGACGTCCACCCACTGGGCAGCAGCTGATACAGGGTTACAGCTTGACTGTATGCTGTGTTTGCAGCATCGTACTCTTGTAATGCTTCCAACACGGTCCCCTTGAGTCGGAGTATCTCTGCTTGATGCTGGGGTTGGAAATACTCCATGGTGGTGGTATTGAGGAAATTCAGCGCCGCAGTGAGCCCATTCGATTGTAGCTTGTAGGATTTGGCTTGTTCGGTTATCTTGACAAACGCTTCTTGTACCTCCATGGCGTTGTAGCCGTACTGCGTGTTGACCAAGTGTACAGCGGTGGATGGGTGGCCCTGCATGCGAGCCACACGCGCCAGTTGGTTGACCGTCCACGCCTTGTCACGATACCCCACTTGTTGAAGACCGTTGGCATCGGGGATGGATGGGAACCGGTTGATAACCATGTTGTACATGTGGTTGCGCCAGACGGAGAGCGTTGACCAGGAGGCGATGGAGTCCCAGGGGTTGGGGGTGCGTAGACGCCATGTTTCTAGGATATCCTGTTGTTTTTTTGAGGGGGGTATATGTGCCGTGTACATGAGCACACAACACTCACTATGTATTCACACCCCCATCACACCCCCTTCCATCACACCCCTTCTATCACCCCCTCCCCCCCACACACCCCAACCTTGATATCAGTATACTGCCCCGTCATGTCATTCATGCTGTTAATAATACGTATACTCTCAATCAACTCCATCAGCTCCTGCAGCTCCATCAACGGTGCATGCTTACACATCAACCCACTGGCCGGCAACTGCCACCACCGTCTCAATGCCTCATTAAACCCACCCTTTATGGCTTGCTCGGCACCATCCAACACCCCATCGGTCATGCTGCAGTGGGAGTAGATGATGTAGATACGTGTTGTTTCTTCAATACGGGCTTTTGGTAACCACTGGTCTCGTATTTCTTGCCATTTCATGGTGAGGGAGAGGGCGTCGAGCATCATGGCATGGTTGTCTGTGGTCAACGCATAGTCAACCAGGTCTCCCCATTGACCGAGTTCACGGGCGGTTGACATGTACTGTTGATGCCATAATGTGAGCTCTCCTTTTTGAACATCTGTGTGGTGTTTGTGGGGCGTGTGTCTGGTGGTGGGGGGGGAGAAGGTGATGTGTTGCACACACAACACATGATATGGAGTTGATGCAAGGTGCTGTTGCACACAGCACGCAACCTCAACTCAATACACACCCCCATACCAACATATACACCATGTCGTATGAGATACACACAACATGTAGAGTCTACACCCACCCACCCACCCCACCCACCCCCTACCAAGTCGCTCTCCCTGGTTGAGCTTTGCCAGCCGTGTATTGATTGCTTGCAAAAACACATCCTGTGCCCCCTCCAACAACCCCTGCTGTCCCATGGCCATCCCTGATATCGTATCAGCACACCGGCTGCGATACTTCCACAAGCCAGCAAGTTGATCATAGTCACCCAGCCCTGTGTAGAGTTCACTGAGGGCATGGAAGCACCGCCAGTCTGAATTGAAGAGCAGCACATGGGATTCGAGTAAGTGCGCAGCAATGTTCCATGAGTTGAAAGTTTTGCCTAGGAATTTTATGAGTTCAGAGGGAATTTTGGGTTGGGGTTGTGCTACATTGATTGCCTCCAGGAATGCCTGTGATTAGAGGGGAGGGTGAGGGGGTGAATGAGGGGGTGTGTGGGTGAATGAGGGGGTGTGTGGGTGAATGAGGGTGTGGGTGGGTGAATGAGGGTGTGGGTGGGTGAGTGGGTGTGTCAAGTGAGTATGGTATGATGGACGTGTCTGGGAGAAAATCAAGGGGATGCCTGGCTGTGCAGTACCATGATGATTCACCATCCCACATCACCACAACACATCACAACATCACCATGATGATGACGGATGCTGCCTGTACACCCCCCCACCCACGCAATCCGCACCCCCACCCCCCCACACACCACACAACACCACCACACACAACACCACAAACAACACACCTGCACCACATTTGGTCGCTGCATTGCTTGTCGAGCATGATACTCTCTCGATAGCAGGGATATTAAGGGCTTGGCGAGTGTCACCTGCTGCTCCTTGGGTAGTGTTTGCCACACAATAGGAAACACCAACAGCCACATATGGTAGGGAATTGCCCGTTCGTAAACAGACACTTCCCGAAGGGACTCGAAGAGTGTACGGACACTTGGGTTGCCTTTGTGTGTGAGAGAGAGGAAGATTTTGTGTACACAGCATGGTAGGGATTGTGTGTACACAGCATGTAGCATGTGATGCATTGTACACCATACAAATACACTACACATACACACACATACAAATACACTACACATACACACCTTCCGTAGCCAGCCATGCTGCATGTTGCTTCATGAGGGCAAGCACCTCTGGCGTCACTTGGCCCATTCGATCAAAGGTGGGTGCCACTGGGGGCTGCTCAGGCTGCACAGGAGATGCTGTGTGTAGGTAAGTGTGTGTGTGTGTGTGTGTCATATGCAGAGGGATTGATGCATACATGTTTGTTGCATCCATCATGTATCATGTACACGATGACTACAATGACTACAACACAACAATGCAACCACCCAACGACACACACACACACCCACACAAACCCCCATCATACGTGCAGCAGGAGGTTTCACCGGCACGTCACTCTCCCCGCCACCCGAGCTGGGAGGCCCCACCCCACCCGCCACCCCACTTGCAGCAGGTGTGGTATCTACCTCCATGGGGGAGGGGGTGACATCAGCACCACCACTTGCCACAGCAGCAGCACTGGTGGCTGGTGTTTGACCACCAGGGGTTGTTGTTTGACCAGCAGTTTGACCAACAGTTTCACCAGCAGTTTGACCAGTAGCTGCATCTGGGCCTGTTGAGGGTTCTGTTTTGATTGTTGTGGCTGCTTGGTCAGTGGGTGTGGCAGCTGCTGCAGCACCTTCTGTCTTGACCTGGTAGCGTGATGGTATGTGTTGTCATGTGTTGCATGTGTGGTCATGTGTTGTGTCATTACAATGGGGTTAAAATGAAATACATTCTACAACACCCACACACCCTACCCACAACCCACCCCACACACCACATGCGCATCCCTCCCACGCACCTCCACACCACCTGCACCCACACCCACACCCCCAGCTGTTGGGGAGCTTGGTGGTGGCATGCTGTCCTTCATGGAAAGGGCCCTTGGGGGTGCCATGGACCCTGCCCGCTGTGCCATCCCCTGTTGGCGTAGCACCTCACTGCTGTGAACCAGTTGAATGGTGTGAGGGAGGAGTACAGGGAGGCGGCCACTGTTGATGGCCATGGTGATGCTCTCATTGGTGCGTAGGGTTGCAAGCAGGAGGTCCTGGGGGGGGTAGGGGGGGGTGCATGGGGTTTGTGGCGGTGGGGTGGGTGGGTGCAACAAACCGGCCAGTTGTGTATGTGTGATTTTGTTGCCGATTTCTCACCCACTTTCACACACATCAATACACATGATGTACTCATCAACACACACATACATTCATCTACACACACCCTATACTATATCAACACACACGCTGTACTCCATCACCCCCCCATCATGCACACCAATGACATACAAAACCACCACTGACATGCCAAAACACCCCCATTCCCCCCTCCCCATGCCTCCATACCAGTCCATGCCTCAACCAAAATGTATTGGCAACATTTTCCCACTCTTGTTCCATAATGATATACTTCAACCTACTATACAGATCTCTGGGTATGCTCTCCTGTAGCAGTTGGAAAAATTTGGCACGAGTGGTTGGGTTGCGGGATCGCAAACCCAGCAGGAAGCGGCGTTCAATGGAACGAAAGGCATCTGCTTTGATAGACTGGCCCTGTGTGTATGAAATGAGAGCGGAGGGGTGTGTGAAACAGGAAGGGATGGGTGAAGAGCAGGGAGATGTGTGAAACGAGGGGGGATGAATGTGAGAAAAGAGAGGGAATGTGTACACGTACACATGAGTACATATATGTAGATGTTACGAGATACATACACCATTCCACACACCCAATCCGCCACACACCCAATCCGCCACACACCCAATCCGCCACACACCCACTCTCCCACGCCACACCACCACACCTGAAACTCAATATCTTGTGTACACAGCGTATACAGCATATCCAAAAACAAAGAGTCCCAGGCACCATCAGGCAGACTCTCAGCACCACCCACACGTTCAAAGGTGGCAAATCGCTGCAGAAGTAAAATGCCTTCCTTGGCACTTAGGGAGCCAGCACCAGCATCGGGTGTGAGGTACCTGTGTTGGTATGTTGATATTGGTATGTTGGTATGCATATGTCGGTATGTTGGTATTGGTAGGAGGCAAGAGGGTTGGTGTGACATGGGTGCGGTGTATGGGTGTGACATGGTTGTGATACAGGTGTGACATGGTTGTGATATAGGTGTGACATGATTGTGATAGTCCTTTTTCTTTCTTCTTGTTTTTGTTCATTCTTCATCAACCCCACCACCACCATGTAACACCCCCCCCCCCTCTCCCCCAACCATCATACCATGTACGGAGCAGCCTCAACATCTCCAGGGTAATAGCAGGGTCCAAATTACGAGCAGCAGGCCCACTGACCAGTAAAATCAACACCTGTAAAAACAGTTTTTTTGTTTCTGCATGCACCAGCACACGGGGTGCTGCCAGTCGGAGGATTTGTGCAACTGCCCAGGGCAGTGTGCCGTACTCTGCATCCTCACGTATGGGGCTGGGTGTGTTGAGAGTAGGTGTGTGTAGAGAGAGGTGTGTGTAGAGGTGTGGGTTCATTTGGTGTGTAATGGTGTGTGAAGAGGTGTTTATCTTCATCATTTCTCATTTCATTCTCAATTTCACGTGAATGCACATGCATAGGAACTCTATGTACAGAAGCACACCCACACACACCCTTGTTCTTAACACACATCCACACCCCCCTCACACACACCCCAACACACATCCCCACACAAAACACACACCGTGGCGCCCCACGTGGCGGTGGCTGCCGTATATGTGGATTGATCAACAGCTGCCCCCCCGCCTGGGCATGATCCCTCGCCACCCGTAACAACAACTTGCACAGCTGTGTCACAAAACGCCCTGCATACTCTGGCACCGTGTCCAGCAGGGCCTCCAGCATTACCAGTGTACAACACAGATTTCGCAATACAATGGGGTCTGTCACTGGCTTATTGGGATCAAAGCCCTGGGCAAACCCATTCATGAGCTTTTCATGCACTTTGTTCTGCACGGTTTGTGCTTCTGCATTGTCGCTGTCCTTGATGACAGGGAATCGGGTGTAGAACACTCGGAATATACCCACCAGCTTGTCCACCAACACCCGGTCGTTGCTCGCAAACACAGGTTCAAGCAATGCGACAAGTATGGCGGGGGATTTTGACACCACCGCTTGTGGTTGGTGCTTCATGAGCATGCTCATCATGTCCACAACCACGCCCACCCCAGCCCCCACGGGGGCGCCCACTTGGGGGGGTTCGCGGAGCACCACGGCGGCGAATTGTAGGTTGACGGAGGCCGAGGGGAAGAGTTCAAGGGCGACTTTGATGAGGCGTAGACAGGGGGCGTGGAGGGCACGTGCATCCTTGTCTTTGTACTCTATGAGTACGAGCACTAGACGCATCTGTGTGTGTGGTGGTGGTGGAGAAAAGGGTGGTGGGGATTTCTTCTTCTTCTTTTTCTTGTGTGTTGTGTTGTGTAGTCTTCTGTCACAAAAGGCACACCACACAATGTACACACACCACACAATGTACACACACCACACAGTGTACACACACCACAGCGCACAAAATACAGCATTATCATACAGCATTATCATACAGCATCATCATACAGCAAAAACAACAGCATACCAAAAAGCGCAGCAGTTGTTCAATAACAGCAGCACTAGGGGGCACAGCATCAGGATCACTTGGTGTTGCATCTTCCATTGGTGCTGTATCTGTATGTGTGTGTGTGTGTGTGGTTGCGTGTTGGTGGTTGTGTGAGAGGTGTGCGTAAATGGCTTGCATAATAGGGCGTCACACGTACATGTCTGTGTGTACACAATACCAAACACCCACACTCACATACACACACCACATCACCACCACAAAAACGCAAGCTCATACACACATCCCCATTCCGTACCAGCAGCAGGTGCTTGTCCCACAGTCTGACCCTCTTCCGTCTTGATAACCTTGGCTGCTGGCTGCTCCCCCCCTTCCCCTCCCCCTTCCCCACCCATCCCCTCGCCTTTCCCATCGACGCTCTCTTCGCGGGCCCGTTTTCGCCCCACCTCCACCACAGGGCCCCCCTGTGCCGCCGGTGGCAAGGGCACATCGGGGTGCCGTTCCCTTCGAATACGTTCCCACCGCAGCACCAACGCCGCCATGTCGAGGGCGGTGCGTCGATTTTCCACAGAGGCGGTTTGCGCGATACCCAGTCGCTGACAGTAACTAATCAGTTGGGGCATGAATGCTTGTCGGTATGGGTAGAAGAGCTCCGCATGTCGTACAAGGGTTTGGAAGACCATGAGGGTGTGGCCGCTACTTGCTGCTTCTTGTGTGAGGGTGGTGGTCATGTGTTGCACCCATGTGGGGATGATGGCCTTCCACTCTTCGGAACCTATTTAGGGGGAGGGGGTGAAGAAAGTGTGGGGAGTTGACAAGAGTGGGGTGGGGGCAAAGATGGTGGGTGTCTTCAAACAGGGAGTCACATCCTATACACCCACACACCCACACACACTATACACCACACACACACACCATACACCACTCACATCCTATACATCCCCCCCACACTATCCCCCCCCCCCCAACCCTCTCCACCACCCACCCTCTCCACCACCACTATACCCCCCCCAACCCCATACTCCCCCCCACCTTGTGCCACTTGCTCAGCGGCAGCAGGCAGCAATACGTCCAACGCCTCCCTAATCAACAACCTCCTCGCATCCGACGACGCAGCCCTAAACAGCGCTACAAACACCTGATCTGCTGTCTTTGCAGGGGTCACAAACGCCTTGATGAAATTACACACAGCTACAAAGGCGTGGTACTTTGCCATGGTTTCTTGTTTACCACGCAACTGCATCCACCCAGGGTTGATTATCTGTCTTCGGAAATCGTGGAGGTGGTCGGGGATATTGGTTATGAGGACGTTGACGATGTCTAGGAGCTGCATGCGTAAGAGGTCACTGTAGCAATCTGTGTGGGTGTTTGGGGGGGGGGGGTTGTGGTTTATTGGGGGTGGGGGTGTTTTGGGTGTTTGGGGGTTGTGGGAGAGTGGGTGTTTTGGGGGGTGGGAGGGTTGTACAGATAGTGTGTGTGTGCTTGATGTTGTACAATACAGTGTGTGAAAATACTTAATGTTGTCACAATACAATGTCAGTATACCCAGTGCCTACACACCCAATAACACCACACCCAATAACACCACACCCAATAACACCACACCCAGTATACACCACACCCAGTATACACCAACCAGTCAGTTTCTATTATTGTGTGCATATAGTAAACATCAGTATACACACCTGGTTGTTGATCCATGGGCTCCAGCACCCCAGTGACCAATGCCTTGAGGGAACCCCCATCAATCAACCCCTCATCTTTCCCCAACCCCTGTTTCAGCATGGGAATAATGAGGTGCTTTGCTGACATCACTAGCATCTGTTCTGGATAGCCGGGGGTGGGTCCCGTGGCACCATCAGCAGCACCAGCAGTAGGAGTAGTAGGATGAAAGAGGGAAATAAAGTGGGATACTAGGGCGCGTTGGTCATCGAGTGTGTAGGTGGCAGGGACAGTGGTGTGACCAAAGTGTCGCACCTCAACATAATCCACCTGAGAGTATTGCGTGGTGTTGCATCAACATGTGTGAGTATGAGTGTGCATATGGTGGTATTGTGGTGGAATCATAGTATAGGAACAGGTGTGTGTGCGATGTGGTGTACCATCATGCCCCCCACCTCCTCACCACAGGAAACACCATCATGCACACATCCCTTCCCCCTCAGTCCCAACCCTCTCAACACTCCCCCACCCACAAAATATCCCCCATACCATGCCCTTGACAGACAGCACATGGAGCACCTCGAACAACGGCTGAACCTCATCATGATGCCTGCCTATATAATTCAACAAACATACAGCCAGCCTCTTGCTCTCCAGCAGCTGATTTCGCGTGAGCTCCATTTCCCGCTGCATACGCTGTGCACGCTGTGGTGCCCGCCAACACGCCAGCAGTCGCGTGTACAGCTGGGTGGGCAGCCAATCGGGGCGCTTGGTCACCATGATGGTCAACAAATGCAGGGCTTGCATTTTGGCCTCAACACGCTGCTCCAGGGTAAGCTGCGCAGCAGCCCCCTGTGCAGCAGCCACTGCGGGCCCGTGTGGGGCCCCATCCCCCCCACCGGTGCCCACCCCATCTTCCAGCGCGAGAACCGCGTCCAGCGTGTCCACATGCAAGCATAACTCATCGAGCAATGGTGCGCCCATATCACTATGTACAGCGTCGAGTAGTCGGTTGCTGTAATCTGGCATACACAGTCGGCTGGGCTTGAGAAAATAGGCCACTGCTTCCTTGGCATGCCTGTTGAGGAAACGCACAAGGGGGACCCGGTAGGGGGAGGTGAGGAGGGAGGGGTGTTTTCGGGCGGGGGGGACGGTGGGGGGGACGATGGCCATGCTGTAGAGTTGGGGGAGGGTGTTTTCCAAGTTGATTGCGAGGACCACTAGTCCTGAACGACCCTCTGTTGTTTGTTGGGGGGGGGGGGCGTGTGTGGGGGGGTGAAGAGTGTTGGGACATGAAAGGAATGTGAGAGGAATGTGAGAGGAAGCATAAAAACACCACCACCACCACCACACACATACACCAGCATTCCTCACCAAAACACCCCCCCACACACACACGCACCATGGCTCTCCAGAAACCGCACCCCCGACTGCGGCAACAAGTGAAACGTATCCAACATCAACGTCGCCACCTCCACCTCCTTGCCAGGCACCCATGCCCTCTCTGCCACAGCCAGATTTGCCTCAGGGTCCAACCACTTTTTCAAGTGATCAATAATCTTATCCCCCAGTGTCACATTAAACCAGTTGCTTAGCAGGTCTAACAACCTCCCCAAGCCCTTTAAAAGGGGGATTGACATTTTTGTATACTGGGGGAGGCTGTTCAGGATTGGCTTGAGACCCCTTTGTAGCTCTTCTTTAGGGAGGCGGTTGTTGGCAGAGACGTATTGTAGGCCATCACGGGCTGCGGTGACGACGTCCCCATCCCCAAAGACAAGGTGCTTGAAGAAGAGTTGGGTTATTTTTTGGCGGAGCTCTTGTTCTTCTTTGGGAAGAGGGGGGTCCCTGGGGGGATGTTTGGAAGGGGAGTGGGTGGAAAAACAAGGGGAATTGTGTGTTGGGGGGGGGGGGGGTGCAATATGGTGTGTGTTGGTATAATGTGGTATCATCAAATGGTATGCATACATAGTTCATCACCAGGAATGTACCAGGACATGACAATATACACGCAACATGACAACATACACACCCATCAACACAAAACAACGCATCACACCCCCAACAACCACGCCACCTACTCTGTGATTGGCTGCTTTATAAATGCAGCACACAGCTTCAAACATGCCACTTTTAACTGGGCTATGGTTGCTGGGTTGAGTGGGTATCGTGTCACCCTGAGTGTGGTTTCTGGTGAGGGGCCATCAAGGCGTTCTAGTAGCTCATAGGCATCCTGTGCATGCCCCTGTTGATCCTGTGTGGTGGGAAGATATGTGGTTGGGGTGGTGTGTGGTGGGATTTTGTGGGTTTGTAGTATCATGTGACGTGGGAGGATATGTTGAGGGTGGTGTGTGGTGTGTATCATGCGGCGTACGCACACCACGTGTTGTATGTTGGTGTAGGTTGTTGTGCGTACCATGCACACAAGCATACACAAACAGTGCGCACACACACAACCACAAAAACACCACAACCACAAAAACACCACAACCACAAAAACACCACAATCCTACCATTTGCCTCCCCACACGATCAGGTGGGTTGTGTCTAGGTAGCAGCGGTGGATCAAGCTGCATGGCATAGGTGAGCGCAGCAGCATTGCCGAGACAGGTGTCCACGTCAGTGAGGGGCAGCAGTCGACGTTGTTTGAGAGAGGGGTTTACGTGGTCCATAAAGGGGGTGAGGAGTTGACTGGGGGTGAGGTGGACATGCCTCTGCAACACCTGTAGGGTGTGATAGGGGTGGGGATGTGGTGTTTTTGTGGGTGTATACACATGTGTGGGTGGGTGGGTGTATACACACGTGTGCATGTGTATGTGTATACAGTATTATAATATGTGTACATAACATGTATATATAGTATTATAATGGAATATGGAATACACAGGTACACTGTGTACCTGTACAGTGTATAGAGTACATAGAATGTACATGGTATGTACACAAAGACAACCACCATCAAGTGCATACACAAAACACAACCACAACCACAACCACCACCACCACCAAACACATACACACCTCCAGTGCAGTTGTACACAAGCCCTGTACATTGGCACAGTTGCGTAAACTGAACAACGCACGTGCCATCAGCACAAGTGTTTTGTCAAGGGTGCTTCCTTTGCCAGACAACTGGCCCGGGGTGGGTCCGGAAGATTCTTTGGTAGATGCCCCTGCCTTTTCCTGTGTGTATGGATGTGTGTGGATGTGGTGGATGTGTCAAGTACGCATAATGTATACTGTGTGTGTATATGTATATTGTGTGTGTATATGTATATTGTGTGTGTATATGTATATTGTGTGTGTATGTACATTGAGCGTGCACAATACGTTGTACACATGTATTGCATGCATGCATTTGCAGACAACCCCATTATGTCCACCACCCACCACAACCACAACCACACATACCGCAGACACGGGCGTTGCGTCCCCCCCACCCCCCACCTCCTTCATCTCCACATCACCCCCCACACCCACCGTCCCCACCCCCTCCCCAGGCCCCTCTGTGGGAGGATACAACACCGAAAACACCCGCTGTGTAAATGCCTCCACCATCCTCCTCTCCTTGTTGCTGTGTGCTGGCAGCGCTGCACCCACCAGCAGGGCCCCATGCACGATCTGGGGTGACCATGACCATAGGAGTTTGTTGGGGAGGGTGTCGAGGAGCATGTCGAGACATTGTATGCCAGCCATGCGGCCGCTCCATTTCTCTTCATACAGGCAGTGTATGACTGCGGGGACCAGTTCATCGAGTACAAGGGGGAGGCCGAGTTGCCCAGCAGGTTTCTGTAAGGAGGGGGGGGGGGGGGTGAAATATGTGAGTGTCACTTGATGGATTGGTAATGTGTATGGTTGGCTCTACATACACCAGCTACCCATAACACAACACACCATCCACATACCATCCACACACCATCCACACCCACACCCACAACAAACCCACAACAAACCCAGTACAGGAACCCCCAAACCCCACACAAAAGGTACCTTTTGCAGGGCCTCCAGCTGCACTTTAGCAGGCAGGGAGCCCGATGCCGACCCCTCAGGCCCCAGCCTATCCACCCGCTGCACCCCCAGCCGCGTCTGCTCCCCATGCACCGCAAGCAGCGTACGCAAAAACAGCGCCAGCAACTCGCGTCCCTTGTCTGCCTTGTGTGTGTCATCGTCTGACGCAACTTGGAGCAATGCAGGGAGAAACAATGTGGCATTGAGCTCACGTAGCATGGCGGTTTTATTCCCAGCATACACGCCTGGTGTTGGGATGGTGATGGGCTTGGTCACGCCGCATGCAAAAAGCATGGCCATGTGGCGGGTGACTCCCTGGGCGAAATCATCAGCGGCTGGGTTGAGCTGTGTGTCGCCTGCTGCTGCCATGGTGGAGGTGAGGAGGAGCGTCAGTGCCTGGGGGGATGGGGAGTGTGAGGGTAGGTGTTTTTTGGTGAGGTGATGTAGGAAAATATGGCTGTGTTTGTGTTGTTGATGACACACAATGACGATGGACATATACGCATATACATTCACATATACGCATTTCACATACACCCACCCACAAGCACCCACAAACACACCCACTACACCACTACACACCCCCAAAAAATAAACACACCTTGTTCTCAGCTGCATACTGTTCACGTGTCTTGGACCCCAACTCCACCTTGCTTGCCGGTGGTGGCACATGCGGCGCATCCCCTTGACCAAACAACGCCTCTGCCACTTTGGCCGCATCCTCCCCCACATCCACACGACAATCCGCAGGTGGTCGCAAGTTGAGCAGCGTGGACAACGTCAACTGCAGCAACCGCAGTGCGTGTTTTCTGTGCGCAATTGCCAGGTCACCTTGCTTGGAGGTATCGGCCAATGCCTCTGTGGCTTGCATGACACATTTATCTAGAGGTAACAGAAAGCTCGTACTAGGCTCAAATGTGAAGATCATCCTCAAGGAATGTTCAGGATTGGGTTTGTATTCCACTGGCTGTGGTTCCCTGACAAAGGCCCTATTGCGGCCACCCATTTTCCCCAGTAACTGGGCGACTTTGGGTCCAAAGGGATAGGGTGGGGGACGCATGTGACCCCACAGCGTGTGCATGAGGTCGTCGATGATGGGGGCGAGTGCTGGTTCGAGGTATTCAGGGTTGATTTGCTCTACAAAGGTGTCGAGGACCTTGAGTCCAAGGTTGACCAGCTCATGAGGGCCCTGTGTTTGTTTTGGGGAGGTGGATAGGTTGGGTGTGGAGGTAGTTGATGTGTGGGCTGTACATCAGTGTTGTTGTATGATACATGATGCAACGTGTTGTTTGTACACACACAATATGCGTACACACACATACACGGTCTGCATACACACATTGTATACACTTGTCGTACAACCCCACGTCGCCCACTCACGCACACACGTTCACCCCTTATCCCCAACCCACCTCCCCCATACAAACAAAAAACACACCCACTCATACCGACACAAAACACCCCCATACAAACAAAAAACACCCACTCACCTTCAGAGCAGCCAGCAGTTGAGGTGTGAGTTGGCCAATCACAGGCAACAGGCTCTGCATGGGTACCGGCAGCATCAAACACAATTCCACCACTGTGTTTCTCAATGGTGCAGCATTGGGACCATTGTACACTGCATGTAGGGTGGTGAGGAGGGGTTGTAGTTGGTTGCTGGCTGCTATACTTGCTTGGAGTTGTGTGAATTTGCCGGTAAACAACACCCTGAACAGTGCCTGTGATGTGATGGTGATGATGGTGGTGATGATGATTGTGCGTGGGATGATGTGATGTGTCTGTTGCATTAGATGTGTAGTGCATGCAGTATCATGCACATATGCACACTCGACCAATCAAACATGCACAATTGACCATTCACAACCCTACAACAACCCCTCCACAGCATCCTCTCCACAACACCCTCTCCACAACACCCTCTCCACACCACACACCACCCGCACACACCCTACACCCATGCACACCTGTAGCACCCTCAGAAACGCAACAGGATCATCACACATGCGTATTTCCTCCATCGTGTTGACCAAGAGGGAGTCAATATACAGCAAAACTACACGTTCCGCATGGTGGGATGCCTGGGGGTGGGTTGGCATACCCAATGCTTTTGCATCTGCAGCACCAAGCTTTCCTAGGACACTGAACACGTTGTTGAAGAGACGCAGGGTGAGCTTTGCCTCCTGGGGGGGGAGGGGATGTTGCAGTTGTGTGCATGTATGTTTGTTGTTGTGTGCATGTGTAGGTGTGATGTTGGTGTGTGCATGTCAACCCTAAAACCCCATCCACAACCAGACAACCCAACCCAAACCCTGCACCCACCGGCGTGTCTGGTTGTCGCAAGCATGCCAGACGCTCCTCCACCAGGTATCCCAGCAGCACATCCATAAAGTACAAGCCACAGGGGTTGTGGTCGAGTATCTGTGCTGCAACACGTGCAAGCTTGGGGTCCTGTAGGCATGCTTTGAAAAACAAGGGAAGATGGGGGGCCCATAGTTCTACAAGGTCTTGACCATCTTGTGACTGTGGTCAAAGGACGTGGTGTGATGGTCAAAGGGGGTGTTTTGAGTGGGGGGGGTGTTGAGTGGGTACACGTGGAGTACATGTAATTATGGATTGTGATGGGTTGAGGAGATGGTGTGTATTCAATGAAAAATGAACAATAACACATACAAACAGCTTGACACGACACATGCCCTATACACATTCTAGTGTACGCAACCACCAGCAGCACCCCATCACATACCACCATCACGTTGGTCACGTCAGCAAACGTATCATACTCCTCATGCCCCTCCTGTGTTACCCCAAACAACCTCAAACATGGTATACCAGCCGTCAACAGTGCACTCAACACCCGCAGCTCATCCTCCCGAAGCCCCATGTGGGGGAGGGGTGCCATGGCCATGCCACCCATACCCGCACCCCCCATACGCAGGGGGGCGTTGGGACGTGTGTTTCCATAGTTGATGAGTGTGAAGATGCCGGTTTTAATGCCGACGTAGAGGGCATGGAGGAGGGTGCATGTTTCTGTAACAGCTTTGGTGTGTTCTGAGGGGGCCTGTGTGTGTTTTTGGGGTGGGTGGGTGTGTTGAGGTGGCTGTGCTGGGGTGGGTGTGTTGGGGTGGTGTGTGTAGGTATTGACGAGCGGTTTGTGTAGATTGAATTGGTGACCAAGTAGGTTCACCCACCCAATCACATGCACATCATCAGCAAAACACACACCACCACACACACACACACATCCTAAAAACCACACTCAAACACAGTACCTGAGCATGCAACACAGTGGTACGCCACGCCTCCTCACCATCCTGCCCCTCTGCCCCCTGTCCCTTCCCCTCTCCCTCATCAGCATCAGACCCCACAGGCGACACTGTTGTAGCAGTTTCAGAGGGGGCGGGGGTGGTTCGCTGGGAAGGTGCCGTAGAAGGTGGTTGCTTGCCCGGGGTGGGGGTTGTTGTCTCAGTGGCTTTGGCTGCTGCTTCTGCTTCGGCTGTGGGGGGTGTGGGAGGTGCGGGTGGGTATGAGAGGTGGGGGGGAGTATGGGAGGGTGGGGGGGAGTACGAGAGGGTGGGGGGGAGTATATGAGGTACAACTGTGGTGTACATACAACATGTGCATGCAGTGTGAACACATGGTGACATATACACACATATACACACATATACACACATATACACACATATACACACATCCACCATGATCACGCACACATCACTCACATACACACATCACAAACACACATCTTGCTGCAATCAAACACAAACACCATGATCATACACAAACCACAATCACACCTGCAGCAATCAGTTGCTCCACATCCTCCTGCAGCGACTCCAACTTGCTACACCAGCAGTCCAGAATCTTCCCCAGCAGCTGCCTGTGACCCTCCAACTCAGCACCCAGGTTACGACGTCCATACATGACCTCTACTAGGTTGACGAGCAGGCGACAGCAGGTGCCCTGCAGGCTACGGTTTACATGATCGCTTGCTATGTGCCTGAGGGAGAGGGTGTGTGTGAGAGGGGAGGTGGGGTGTGAGAGGGGGAGCGAGAGAGTGGGGTGTGTGGTGTAGGGGTGTGTGAGAGAGGAGGTGGGATGTGGGGTTGTGAGGTAGGGGGTGGGATGTGGTGTGTGTACATGTACGTTGTGTGTATATGGTGTATTGTGTACCACACATGGTGTGTTGGTAACATCCAGTGTATACTCCATGGCTGTGACTTCACATGCACACATCACCCAACCCCAAACCTACCTCCGCAGCATGTGTACCACTTTCACAAGCTGTTCATAGGTCAGTTCTGCCCTTGCATTGTGTACCAACTCCACACTCATTGCCATTGTAAAGTCACCCAGTGTTTCATGCACCAACTGAGATGTACCCAGTAGGAATTGTTCATCAATGAGGAGGTCGAGCTTGGGGTACAAGTACCTGTGTGTGTGGGGGGGTGGGGGGTATGTTTGTGTGAGAAGGGGAGAGCTAAGAACGAGCAAACAATACCCACAAAAAACACCACCCATAAGAAAACACCCACCATAACAAAATCCATTTCACAAGAAAAGACCACCCAAAAAAACAACGTACTTTTTCCATGAGCTGCCAATCATGTTGCGTGTGGATATGAGCAGTTCCTTGCGGGGGGCATGTGACTCTGGGCATGTCTCATAGCAGTACATGAGGTTGTCCACCGATGCCTGGTGTGGGAATAATTGGGGGTGGGTCAAGGGGGGACAATCGCAACACAAGCGTTCATGTCCACCAAACAAGCACAACACACCAATGTCCACCAAATAAACACACCGTCATGTATGGGGCAAGTGGCAGGTTTGCTATTGACATTTTTGTGATGTAGATCATGAAACACACTGCCTTCATGCGTGCCATCTTGAAATCATACATCACCCCTTGCAATGCAGCTGGGTATCCCTCAGGGTCTGTGTATTATACAGTGTAGATGGTGAGGGGGGTATAGTGTGCATAGTTAGTGAAAATGTGTAGTAGGGTGTGGTGTGGATGGTAAGAGGGGTATAGCGTGTGGATGTATGGTGGGGTATAGTGAGAATATATAGTGGGGTACAATGAGAATGAGGGTACAGTGGGGATACAACAAAGGGTATTTTAGCACACCCACCAGTACACTCAACACATATGCATTCTAGTAAACACTCCAGTACACTCAACCGATACCTCTGATGGCCCCCACAGCTGTGAAGGCCTGCATGAGGGGGTCCACATGTGGTACTGTCACCTGCTGGAACAAATTGAGCAATGCCAATACTGTGGTGATGGTTGGGGGGGAAACGTGTGTTTTTGAGGGAGGGAAATGTGTATTTGTAGGGGAAATGTACACAGGTATTTGTAGGGGGAAGGAACACACATGTATTTGTAGGAGAGAAGCAAAGGAGGCAACACCGATCACCACAGCACCCCCCACACGCAACACATCTTTCACGACACAGCCACCCCCCTCCACACACACACAAACACAACACACACAACTCTCCCCCCCCAAAACCCACTCACCATGCCATGAGCTCTCGATTGCCAGCTTAAACGACATGCTTGCCGGCACCCTGTCTGTCGCATAGGGGGCTCCTGCATCATCCGCGGTCCCCTCTGCCTTGAGCTTGTCAGCCACTGTGCCCAAGTAGTATTGCAGCATATCCTGAAACCGGGAAAACAGACTATGAAAGTGCTGCAATACATGGGGAATTTGTTCTTCGAGCGCTTTTTCCTGGCGGTACACACGCATGATATCCATGATTTGGCGGAGGGCGAGGAGGGCCTGATCCTCTGTCCCAGTTGCAAATACCTGTGTCCATCAGGGGGTGGGAGATGGAGAGATGGAGAGAGACAGCACAAGTGCCCCTACATAAAAAATTTTCAAAATTAACATACATGCAAACACGTCCGCAGAATCTCCACAGCCAGTGGCTTGAGCTGCTCGTCCGGTTTGAGGCGTGCCAGCAGCTCGAGGCTGGCCTTGCGCACAGCATGGTCGGCATCGGCATCATTCCCAGGACCGTCACGCAGTACCGCCAGGAGTGCAGGCGCCAGTGCGGTGGTGTAGGCAGTGGCTGCTTCTGTTGCATGTGCATCAAATTCTGCCTTGTACTGCTGCAGGATGGCCTGCTTGCGGGCAAGGTCTGTGTGGGACGAGCAAGGAGGGTGTGATGCAGTGTTGATGGTCAACAAAAGCAGCGTGTATTGGGCTGTGGTCAATACAGATGCGTCTTGTATCTTCACCACCACATATACATGGCATTTCCATGCCATACAACCTGTCGTAGAGCCCTGCAGCTCAACGGCTAGCGATGCACTCTCTTCTCCCGTCAACATAGTGCACCCTATTGCTTGGTCATTTCGTTAGTGCATGTTTTGCATACTTGCAATACTGTCTGCAACAAGTTTGGGTGTGTAGAATTCATGCAGTCAAGCGGCAAGTGTGTATTCGCTTGGATCTGCAATTCCAAGCGTTTGGGAGCCCTGCTGGTGCTCCCCTTTAATGTGGATTAGTGTTGAGGATTAGTGATAGTATTGGGGTGGTTGTATGGGTGTGGATATTTGGTGAGGAGAGGCTGGTGTTGTTGTGGGGGGTGTTATTATTGTTGTGCGGGTGTTTTTGGCTATTGTACATTGCATATACATTGGGAGAAAAAGCAGACAAGTGGCTCAAGAGAGTGATTACTGCACACAACTTGGTGAATAGCAAGCCACCACCATCATCTCCTCCCCCAGATCTCTTTCTCTATTTGTGCCTGCTTCTATGATTGCATACTCTTCTTGATCGACTGTCAAGCAATGAGCAACCCCCAAGCGGGGCTGGGCCCTTATGTAGACAGTACGTGTTGTTGCTGTGTGGTGCTGCATGGGAATCCATACCAACATCACACACAAACTACAGGCACGGTTTCTATCATCACGAGTGACGGCCGTAGCATCATTGTACGTGGTGGTCATTTCCTATGATGGTGGGGTGATAATACAACATACGCACCAAACACACAGGGCACATTGCGGGGCTTTGATCAGGCGTGCAACCTCATCCTTGACGAGTGCTTTGAGCGTGTCTACTCATCCAAGGTATGCCCATGACAGTAACACATCTATCTAGAACACAACCAAACACCACCCTCCAACAACAACACAGTCGGGCGTGGAGACCATCACCCTGGGACTCTACGTCGTGCGCGGCGACAATGTGTATGGCTCTTGTGGACAACATCACCAATATCACCATGCATTATACATCAACACACATACACACAGGGCCGTGGTGGGCGAGGTGGACGAGGAGCGGGATGAGCAGCTCGATCTACCCAACCTGCGTGCAGCACCATTAAAGTCTGTCATGCACTAGTTTCTTTCTATATTGTATACAGACATATAGCCATGTGATATCATTTAATGTGGAAACAAATGCAACTATGCGTCTTGCTGTTCAATGTCAGGGGTGCCAGCAGCAGCAACAGGGGCCACAGGTTTGAGTGGGTACTCTGCCTCTGGCCGCCGGCACCACATGCGCCCTGTGGAGTGATGATTTTGGGGCGAGTAGGAGACGGTGACAGCATTGATTGCCATCCACAAAATCATCACATATCATCACATACCCGAAAAAATAAGCCAATTTAGATGAACCACAAAGCGGCCGTTTTGTTCCGCCCACATCATCTTGTCTGTGCCAGCCTTTTTGGCAACCACATGTGTTATCTCTGGGCCTATGTCCTTATGCACCACTGCCCCAAGCTGTGTAGAGTGTGTACATTGTACATTGCTGAGGAGGAAGAAATACACACGTAGGAGTGTGTATGTACACCCAAAAAAACACATACCTGTTCGGCAAAACGCCAAAATGGTTCCTGTGATGGATCTTTCAAGTGCAGGGGGATGATGCCACTAAACACAATGTGTACGCCCTTGAGGATTCGCTTTCGAGCATCCGTGAGCATGGGGCGCACGTCTGGCAGGTCGCTGTTGCTCTGGTGGCTTGGTGCCTGCGGTGGGTTGGTGCGAGTGCGGAAGGATTGGGCCACACCCGGTATGTTCCGGCGACCTTTTCACATACTTTATCATATGCTGCAAAAAAGCGGGCATGCACCCAGCGCAGCGTCGCCAAACACCCCCGCAGCGCGCCATTCTCATGGGATTCGTCCCCCTTGCGCTCCAAGTAACTTCTTCCCGCAGAGCCTGAATACCGTACCGCATCGTGGGGAAAGTACAAGTACCTTTTTTTTGATGGTTAGGGGTCAGGGGGTTGTGAGGGGTTTGGTGGGTGTCAGGTTGCACCGGCGAATGACCCATCCCAAATTACCGTGCAATTTGCATGAGGTTGCCCTTGTTGTTGGGCCACACGGTGTCGGTGTCGTCAATGACCAGCACCATGTGGTCCACACCAAGCACCACATCAAGTTGCTTGGCGTGTGATGTGGTGCTATCATTCTGTGATGGTTGCAACCGTTGTTGTGAAAGCATGTTGTTGTTTCTTTTCTTCTTGGCATTCACTGATACGTTGACAACATATATTCATTGCCATCAATGTTGTGTTCAACCACACAAACACCTTGGAAATGACGCGTCCCCTAAAATACTGCCCCCTTGGGTCGAGGAATGCAGCCATTTCAGCTGCATAATCACGATCACCCATGGTGTAGATGTAGAGCTCAAACAGCTGCGAAACTTGATGCAGGAATTCTCTGCAAAGGTGGAGGTGTGTACCAAGGTGTACAACAGGACAACAACATGCATTGCACCAAACAACACGCACGTACCTAACATATGGCCGCAATTTGGTCCACATGGCCATATGGTCAAACCTTTTTAATAAACGATCCGCCCCATATTCTACATGCAACTCCTTTTCTAGTTCTTGAAGCATTTCCCCCTGCTCCTGGGTAAGGTCGATAAATCTCGCACTGTTGAGCAAGGTGTGGTCGAGGTCGAGCACGAGCAGCAACTGCCGCCGTGCAAGTGCATGCTGCACCGCCGTTGTCCTGTAGTGGTGGTGGACGATGTTGTAAAGAATTCAAATGTGGGTGAGCACTCCTTCATACCTCAAACGGTCAGCTTCATCCGAGGTGAGTTCAAGAGCCGCATGGATATACCTACATGGGTATATGGTGTTGTGGGCATATGAAGAACACAGTCGTCGTGAGAATAATACCAAAACATACTTGAAGCCCACACTGGTGGGACCATTGACTGCTGGTTTGGGTGCCCCACAGGCAATGCACACGCCGCCGTAATACCCCGGATGCGTGCATTCTGTGTCCATATGCATGTCATGGAGATGATGGGGAGTACAATGCTGCAATGAAATACATACCATCAAGTTTCTGCTTTTTCGCGGGGGGGCGCTCTTCTTTGTCGTTGTCACTGTGTGTATACAAGTTGGCGTGCTTAGCAACACAATTGCCACCCCCAACCATTCCAACCTGTTGTGGGTGTTGTCATCCTCGAGGGCAGCCTCTAGTTCTCGTGCAAGAGCATCCCCACTATCAGATTGGCTACTCATGTATGTGGCTGCGTGTATGTGGTTCAACAGACCCTACCACTACAAACAACGCATTGGGAGGGAATGTATTTTGACTGACTAATCGATTTGGTTGTTGCCAAGTGATTGGTTAATGTTGTGCTTGATGTGCTTTCACATTACACGTTGTTCGTTCGTGTTGTCGTTCCAATAGCATGGCAACCAAAAGGTTGGTGTAAATTTAGTGCATGGGTTTAGTACTTTAAAAAAGACATATCCTTTTTCAACACTGCCGTTGCCGTGCATGGCTCAACACTGCAGCATGGGCGGCAATGCCAGCATTGCTGCGCCAGCCCTGCTTTTCAGATGCTTTTTTTGTGGTGGCCTGGAAGACTGCACTTGTGGTTGTGGGGCGGTGGCGACGTTGCTGGGGTTGGCGTACGTCGAGCGCCGGCAGGGTGCCCCGCTGGGGGTCATAACTGTGTGGTGAGGTTGGGTGTCATGGTATGGGTGTATTATGGCTGTATTATATCATGAAGTTTTCAAAGACGACCACCTCAAGTTGGGAAACCTATTGTGTGCAGTCGGTCGTGAGGGGGGTGCGACGTAGGACGTGGGGCGGTTGCGGACCGCCCATGGATGGTAGGGTAGCAACGCCTTGGTGCGGCTGTTTGCACCAAGCTGTTTGCACATGTTGTAAGCACGGAGCTGGGTTGCATGGGACGTACTGTGTGAGATATGACATTGTATATTGTTGGATGGTACTGATGATAGTGATGGTTTTGGTGGCACCAACCATACGAGAATACGCCGTGTGACCATATCCACTTGCGTATCCCATCTCTAGTACCTTTTCCCCGAGTAAAACGGTGTGTGGCAATTATTGGCATGTTGATGCTTGAGGTGGTATTGAACCGCAACCAGCTCGCCTGCCACGAGCATCACACGCTTGCATGACACATGCGATGCTGGGGTGTCCATGGTGGTGGTTTGCCACAGCTGAATTGTGACAGTGGTGTTGGGCATTTGTTTGGGGAGAAAAACAGCGCTGCAGCAAAAACCATGCTGTTTTGTACTGTGAATATCTAGCCACCAACCACACAACAACATCAACCACAGCAACACCCACCACAGCAGCCATCATCTTGATGTGTACTCAATCCAGCTAGCTCACAACAACCTCTATACAACAACCTCCAAATCACCACGCACATATATCACCACAGTATGCAACAAATAGTGCCAACACCATCACGTGGTGCTTCACAAGATGAACATTATGTTGATTCTTTGCCAGCATTGTTGGCTCTGCTCCGTGGCACAGCAGGCACATCAGTTCCGAAACCTGGAGGCATTGTTTCATACAAAAGTCTACTGACAGAATTGGGCGACGTGTTTTCAGTAGAGGAGGCCCTCAAGCACAGCATCTTTGTTCATACATTGCGCTTGCAAGGTCTGTGAGGGTTGTTGTTAGTATGTTTTCATGCCCTGGTATACACGTTGTGTTTCTTCAATCAGGTTGTGATGTGGGCGATCAGGCAGCCGAGGCACTTGCTCGTGCCCTCGCCACCAACTCTGTACTCCAATGCCTCGACCTCTCTGGTATGTTGGTACCAGAGACCTTTGCTGGTAGCATATATGTGCATGTTGAGCCAACCCACAACTGTTGTGCAACACCACCACCACAGACAATCATATTACCATCATTGGCGCAACATTTCTTGCCAATGCACTCGCCCAACACAACTGCACGCTGCAAGAGCTCCGGCTGCAAGGTGTGTGTGGTTTTTTGTATACACATACAAGTACACACCCAACACCACCACAACACCCACATCCAGGCAACCCATGCAGTGAGGATGACATCATGCATAGCATTACCAACGCCCTGGCACGCAACCAACATGCTGCCCAGCCACAGCACAGCACCCCCACAGGACCCTCACAGCATGGCCGTGGTGCACTACTTCGTGATTTGATGTATGCGAGCACGCCAATACACACCATGGCTGCCACAACACCCTGTGTGGTCCGGGAGGATACCGAGGAGGAGGAGGATGCTGGCATGGAGCTACGGTATGAAGAGGCGGGGGGCGCAGAGGGGTGCCACAGGAAAGGGGTGTGCTCCAAAACCCCCAAAATGCATTCCTCCCACACACAACAGCATGGCAACGTTGGAAGCACATCATCACACGACAGCAGAGCAGCTTGATCGATTGCACATGTTGCTCATGCAGGTGGAGACATGGAAGGTGCAGGTCGACCTGGCAAGCAACCAGCTGGGCATGGTGCTTGGGGTGTTGGAAAAGGAACATGCAGGGGTGCGCTTTCGCCTGGATGAAACACACGCATGGGTGGAAGATGTGGCCGCACGGTGTGAGCGGGCCAATCAGACGTCGAGTGCATTGAGCAGCGTCATGCAGCAAACACAGCAGCAACAGGCGGCGTGCTTGGAAGTTGTGGGGAAGCTGACGGCCGATGTGCAGTGGCTCATGGAGAACAGTGGTGGTGGTGGTGGTGGTGGTCACTTGCAGCCGAGTTGGGCTCGCAAGCGGTTGAGGACAGACAGGGTTGTTAGTTTTCCTTTACTGTTGGAGAGCAGCGATGATGATGATGACGATGATGTTGAAAAAGAACAAGAGGCAGAGGTGCACGTTGTTAGTGACACAATACCAAAACAGCCAAAACAGGGCTTGCCAACATCCTCCACTGTGGAGCATGATGATGATTGGGGACCCATGCTGGCAACTGCAGTGGCAGCTAGTGAGGATGACCTGCAAGGGGGGCGTGCATGGAGGGCAGCACTGGTGGAACAGCAGGTCGCCACCCGTGCATTGCAGCAGCAAACACAGCAGCAGGCAGACCACATTGCACGGTATGTGTTGTATGCCCTTTGAATGTATACCCTTTCAATGGATACCCTTTTGTGAAAAGAGGATTTGCATGTGGGGGGGCGCTTGTATCATATGTATCATACACAGTATACAATGCATCAAACTTACATACAACAGCTTGGAGGCAGAGCTGGCAGGGGTGCGCACCATTATGCAACGCCTGCACAACAGCAGTGCACGACTGCTGCGATTGAGTCCCCGCAGCAGCGTCGACGCCTGCGAGCAAGCCAGCCCTCTTGCCAGTCCTGCACACACAAACACAGAGCTGCGTGCGTCTTCGAGTACGATTCCGAGGCGTGCAGATGTGCGCATTACGCCATTGTTGCAGCGGGGGGGGGAGGCCATGGACAAGCTGGGGCGCCTGTCGGAACGCGTGGCCGCCCTGCGTGACAGGCTTGCAGAAGACAATTGATGTGATTTAATCGGTGTTGGGGCGAGCGTGCTTTGCATGCATGATTGACACATATGCATGATTGAACGAATAACACATGGTTTTTATGGTAAAACAATGTCTTGGTAAAAAAGAAAAAGAATACGACGACGACGCTCTAATTACACACACACAACCACCACCACCTAAAACTATGCATCTGTCAGGTGCAGGCGTGGCACAATGTTGATGGCCTGCAGCTCCTGAAACATCAATTTACAAGCATACGGCAGCTTCATGGTGGCCATGCAGTCGACATGTGCAGGGTTGGACGAGCACACCGCCGTGTTGCGCTGCTTATCAAAGTATCCCAGCAGCCCGCATTTCTCACACACGTGCACCTCAAACTGGTCGCTGCTGATCATCAGACGCTCCAGCAGCAACATCGACGCGCCATACCCAATCAAACAATCGCGTTCCATCTCCCCCAAGCGCAACCCGCCGTCGCGAGAGCGTCCCTCTGTGGGCTGGCGGGTGAGCACCACGCGGGGGCCTCGGGCCCGTGCGTGCATCTTGTCCAACACCATGTGCTTGAGCTTCTGATAGTAGACTGGGCCCATGAAGACGTAGGCACGCAGGGGTTGGCCAGTAATGCCAGAGGTGAGGTAGTCCTTGCCCGTGTAGGAAAAACCGTTTTGGACGAGCGTAGCAGCAATGGCTTCCACTGTGTCTGCATTGCCCGTACGCTCCCCAAAGGCAGAACCGAGACTGGGTGTTGTGGGAGGTGGGACATGTGGTTAGTTGGAGGGGAGGAGAAACACATGTGTGTTGTAGTATACTGTGGTACATTGTCGCATACTGTGACTCGTCAAGACAACAGGTGCATTTGTGTGTTGTAGTGTATTGTCGCACACTGTGACTCATCAAGACAACAGGTGCATGAGTGTTTCTCGACAACCCACCCTCTCCGTACCGAAACTTGCCGTCGCACACGGCGGCTTTACCACCCAGTAGTTCAATCATTTTCCCTACGGTCATGCGACTGGGGAACCCATGTGGGTTCATGATGAGATCGGGTACGATGCCCTTTTCACTGAATGGCATATCATGCTCATGCACAATGTTGCCAACCACACCCTTTTGACCATGGCGTGAGGAAAATTTGTCGCCCAGTTCTGGGCGTCGGGTGTGACGAATGAGGGCTTTTACGACCATGGTGTTGTCTTCGTTGCTGGTGAGGAGAACCTTTGTTTTTGGGGGGGGGGGGTATGTGGTGAGTGGGGAACGCAGGTGATGTGTGGGATGGGGGTGGGGTGGGGTGGGGATGTGCGGTGGAAATGAGTATGTGGTGTGTGGTGTGCGATATCTGTGTGTGCGCTGTGTAATATGGGTGTTGCATGATATGTGTGTTGTGCATCATGTGTGTTGTTGTACCATGCATTGCATCTCCACAACAACAAACACACAATGCATTGTCTATCTCCACACAAGCATACACAAACAATACATTGTATCTCCACACAAACACACACACACAATGCAGTGCATCTCCAGCACACAAATAATCAACAATCAATGTACCTTGTCCACCACAGTGGCTTCACCAGGGGGCCCCTTCCACGTCGAATGGGCCACCCTGTAATTGTCATCATCCCGCTCCCACCCAGGGGGCAATGTGTCTCGTGTGTTGATAGGCATTTGCTTGTTGATAAACACGTCATCTGGGTTGTAAAAGAGAGGGGATTGGGTGGGCGTATGTGTTGTGGGAGCGTATTGGGTGGGTGGGTATTGCGTGGGTATTGTGTATGTATTTGTTGTTGCATTGTATTTGTTGCATTTTATTGTGTTTATCTGGGTGGGTATTTGTGTGAGGTGGCAGAAGAAAACAGGGAGCATGAGGTAGGGTACTGCAATAACCAAGCATTCACAACAACAACAACAACAAACATGCCTAAACAACAACACACAGCCCAAAAACCACAAGACCCAAAACATCACCACCACCATCACAAAACATACTTGGCTGAAGTGTTTCCCCAGGGAGACAAATACCATCATAATCAAGTGCACGATACTTGCCCGACTGTGTGAGGGCGCCTTGATCCAGCCATGGTGCTACGATACGATCCGCAGCCCGATTGGCATACGTTTTCACAGCAACACCATATTTTTTTAGGACCATGCACCGACCAAAGCCACGATCGAGGGAGGCCTGTGTGGTGTGTGGTGGACATGGGTGAGAGTGGTGGTGTGGTGTGGTGGTTGTTGTTGGGGCGGGCGGCACATGGTACACACATATATCGCATAATCACACAACACTTATCACGTACAACCCCATATCCATAATCCACCGCACACACAACCACCGCACACACAACCACCACACACAACCACCACACACAACCACCACACACAACCACCACACTTGACTTCCCCCCCTACCAATCAACACCCCCCCACCCCCACAACCTCACCCCATCAACACATACCTTGTTCATAACCAGCGCATCTTCAATGTCATACCCTGAATAGCTCATCACCGCCACTGTCGCATTCTGCCCTGCACCCAACTGATCATATTTGACAAGACCGATGGTTTTTGTAGTGAGCAGGGGCTTTTGTGGGTACTGCAAGAGATACATGAGGGTGTCCATGCGTTGCAGTTGGTTGAAGCCAATGTTGCCCATTGCCTGCTTACCCATGGCACACTGATGAGGGGGGTGGGGGTGGGGGGGTGTTTTGGGTGGTGTTATGGATGGGTGGTTGGGGTGGATGGTTGGGGTGGTGTTTTTTGTAGGAATCTTTGAGTGGGTGTTTGAGGGGGGTGTTATGAGTGGGTGTTGGGCGTAGGAGTTATGTGTGGGTTTTCGGGGTGGGTGTCTTGGGTGGGTGTTTTGGGTGGCATGTGTGAGAGTGAAGTGATGGGAGTGGGTGATTGTGTTTTGGGAGGTGGGGTGTGGTAAGGAAATTGGGATGATGATGATGATGATGATGTGCGTGTGCTGCTGACTGTTTTCTGTGTGGTTGACAACACCCAATCACAACACCCCCACCTACACAAAACACCGCACCTACACAAAACACAATGTCATCACAAAACACTCAACGTAGTAACCCTCACAAATCATCCTACCTGGTAGGTGTTTCGTGGTGATTGATTGTGGTGTGGGTAGGGTATGAGACCAGCAACCACGCCCAACACAGTAAAGGGTTCAATTTCAAGGTGTGTTGTGTCCTTGGTGCATCGATCTTCATACAGAGCTATGAGAGAGTTGTTTTCCTGTGGGTGTGTGGGTTGGGTGGGGGTGTTGAGATGCAGGGAGGGGAGGGGGAGGTGTGTTGAGATGCAAGTAGAGGGTGCATGTGTATTGAGTGCAAGGGCGGGAGGGGTGGGAGGGGAGGAAAGAAGGTGGTGTGTATGGGTGTTTATCATGGGGGACTTGGT
>VFQP010000577.1_pt1 | contig 66254 bp, 57 predicted proteins | sample 3512351 | NCBI WGS metagenome assembly VFQP01 (sample SAMN10412372, study PRJNA504923) | tailings metagenome | isolation source: Relicate 1 Philex TSF1 revegetated site | place: Philippines: Tuba, Benguet | collected 2017-08-29
CCGATCCTGTGCCTCGTCGGACCGCCGGGCGTTGGCAAGACGTCGCTCGGCAAGTCGATCGCCAAGGCGACCGGCCGTAATTTCGTGCGCATGTCGCTTGGCGGCGTACGCGACGAGGCCGAGATTCGTGGTCACCGGCGCACCTACATCGGCTCGCTGCCGGGCAAGGTGATCCAGTCGATGAAGAAGGCGAAGTCCTCGAACCCGCTCTTCCTGCTCGACGAGATCGACAAGCTCGGCGCGGACTTCCGCGGCGACCCGTCTTCGGCACTGCTGGAGGTGCTCGACCCCGAGCAGAACGCATCGTTCAACGACCATTACCTCGAGATCGATTACGACCTCTCGAACGTGATGTTCATCACGACCGCGAACTCCCTGCGCATGCAGCAGCCGCTGCTGGACCGCATGGAGATCATCCGGCTCGCCGGCTACACGGAGGACGAGAAGGTCGCGATCACGCGCAAGCATCTCATCCCGAAGCAGGTCGAGGCCAATGGGCTGAAGGCGGACGAGATCGACATCCAGGACGACGCGGTGCGTGACCTCGTGCGTTATTACACGCGCGAGGCGGGCGTCCGTAACCTCGAGCGCGAGATCGCCAACCTGGCCAGGAAGGCGACCAAGGAGATCCTCATGAAGGGGACCTCCAAGGTGAAGATCACGCGCAAGAACCTGGACAAGTATGCCGGCGTCCGCCGCTTCCGCTTCGGCGAGGCGGAACTCGAGGATCTGGTGGGCATCACGACAGGGCTTGCCTGGACCGAGGTCGGCGGCGAACTGCTGCAGATCGAGGCCGTGCTGGTCCCTGGGCGGGGACGCATGAGCGTCACCGGCAAGCTCGGCGACGTGATGCAGGAATCCGTGCAGGCGGCGAATGCCTATGTGCGTTCTCGCGCCCACATGTTCGGCATCAAGTCGAACATCTTCGAGAAGCGGGACATCCATATCCACGTTCCCGAAGGCGCGACGCCGAAGGACGGGCCGTCGGCAGGCGTGGCGATGGTGACGTCCATCGTCTCCGCGTTGACCGGCATCGCCGTGCGCAAGGAAGTCGCCATGACCGGCGAGATCAGCCTGCGCGGCCGCGTGATGCCGATCGGCGGCCTCAAGGAGAAGCTGCTCGCGGCGCTCCGGGGTGGCCTGAAGACGGTGCTCATTCCCAAGGAGAACGAGCGCGACCTCCCGGAAATCCCGGACAACGTGAAGAAGGGGCTCGAGATCGTCCCGGTGTCCACGGTGGACGAGGTGCTGGCACGCGCGCTCGTGAAGCCCCTCGTGGCGATCGAGTGGGTCAACGATCTCGACGCCGTCCCGGCCAAGCCCGCGGAAGGTACGGAGCCTGCCCGGGCTCACTAGTCGGCCATAATCGAAGCGAAAGAGCCCCGGAGCGATCCGGGGCTTTTTCTTTGCTACCAGTTATGTGCGCCCCCTTAAGCCGATTGCACAAAATGTGGTATTGAGCGTTGACGCCGTTTTCCGGCGGACCCTAGACTTCTCTTCCGCCCCGTTCCTGCAGAGGCCTCCCTGTGAACAAGCACGATCTTATCGCCGCCGTCGCAGCCTCCACCAATCTGTCGAAGACGGATGCCGCGAATGCTGTCGATTCGATCCTGACCGTCATCACCAAGGCCTTGAGGAAGAAGGAGAAGGTGTTGTTGGTCGGCTTCGGCACCTTCCAGGTGTCCAAGCGGGCGGCGGGCGAGGGGCGCAATCCGCAGACCGGCGAGAAGATCAAGATTCCGGCGGCCATCGTGCCGCGCTTCAAAGCCAGCAAGTCGCTGAAGGACGCGATCAACTAGCGCCTTTTCCACGGACTCGTGCTAGGACGCGCGCCGGGCGATTAGCTCAGCGGTAGAGCATTCCCTTTACACGGGACTGGTCGGCGGTTCGATCCCGTCATCGCCCACCATCGTTTCGCACGGCGCGGAAAGCTTTTAGAATTCGGGCACTTACACACCCCTTCGCGCTTGCGGTATGCTTGACACCCCATAGGGGCTCCTATATCTCTCCGCGCGCCGCTTGGGGCTAATGCGGGCGTAGTTCAGTTGGTTAGAACGCCGGCCTGTCACGCCGGAGGTCGCGGGTTCGAGTCCCGTCGCTCGCGCCACCCCAAACGCGCTGGGAGCCCACAAAAACCCGGGCTCAAGGGGTGGCGATGGAAGCTCTGCTCAGGGAATATCTTCCAATCCTGATCTTCCTCGGCCTCGCCTTGCTCATTGTTTGCGCGATGCTGGGTGGGTCCTACCTGATTGCCCGCCAGAACCCGAACTCCGAGAAGCTGTCGCCATTCGAATGCGGCTTCGCGCCGTTCGACGATGCGCGCGGCCAGTTCGACGTTCGCTTCTATCTCGTTGCCATCCTTTTCATCATCTTCGATCTCGAGGTCGCGTTCCTGTTCCCGTGGGCGGTGGCGCTGGGCGACATCGGGGTCTTCGGCTTCTGGTCCATGATGCTGTTCCTCGGCGTCCTGACCGTTGGCTTCATCTACGAATGGCGCAAGGGAGCCCTGGAATGGGAGTGATGACTCCGGCCAAGCCCGACAGCGCCGCCGAAGCGGCGCTTTCACGGGCCCTGAACGACGAACTGGCGGACAAGGGCTTCGTCGTGGCCCAGCTCGACAAGCTGGTGACCTGGGCGCGCACCGGCTCGATGTGGGGGCTGACCTTCGGTCTGGCCTGCTGTGGCGTGGAGATGATCCACTGCTGGATGAGCCGGTACGATCTCGACCGGTTCGGGTTCGCCCCGATGCCAAGCCCGCGTGCCGCCGACGTGATGATCGTCGCCGGAACGCTCACCAACAAGATGGCGCCCGCCCTGCGCAAGGTCTACGACCAGATGGCCGAGCCGCGCTACGTGATCTCGATGGGATCGTGCGCCAATGGCGGCGGTTACTATCATTACAGCTACTCCGTCGTGCGCGGGTGCGATCGCATCGTCCCGGTCGACGTCTACGTGCCCGGCTGTCCGCCCACGGCGGAGGCGCTGCTATACGGCGTGCTGCAGCTCCAGAAGAAGGTACGTCGCACCGGAACGTTGGTGCGCTGATGACCGCCGAACTTGTCGAACTCGGTGAGCACGTCGCGCAGTCGATGGCGGGCGCGGTCGCAACGCACGTGGTCCGTCTTGGCGAGCTCATGCTCGATACGACGCCGGACCAACTGGTTGCGCTGCTGACCTTCCTGCGCGACGACCCAAAGTGCGAGTTCACGCAACTTGTCGATGTCTGCGGCGTCGACTGGCCCGAGCGCGAGAAGCGTTTTGACGTTGTCTATAATCTCCTGAGCGTGAAGCATAACCGCCGCATCCGGGTGAAGGTGCAGACCGACGAGGCAACGCCGGTTCCGTCGGCTGCCTCCGTCTATAGTGCTGCCGGCTGGTTCGAGCGCGAGACCTATGATCTTTATGGTGTCTGGTTCTCGGGGCATCCGGATCTCCGCCGTATCCTGACGGATTACGGCTTCGAGGGGCATCCCCTGCGCAAGGACTTCCCGCTGACCGGCTTCGTCGAACTGCGCTGGGACGACGTCCAGAAGCGCGTCGTCTACGAACCGGTGAAACTCACCCAGGAATTCCGCCGCTTCGACTTCCTGAGCCCGTGGGAAGGCGCGCCACAGATACTGCCAGGCGACGAGAAGGCGGAAGAGAAGAAGACGGCCTGACATGTCCGACGTCGAGATCAAGACACTCACCATGAATTTCGGGCCGCAGCATCCTGCGGCCCACGGTGTGCTGCGCCTTGTCGTCGAGATGGACGGCGAGATCGTGGAGCGCTGCGATCCACATATCGGGTTGCTGCATCGCGGCACCGAGAAGCTCATCGAGTACAAGAGCTACCTGCAGGCGGTGCCGTACTTCGATCGTCTCGACTACGTTTCCCCGATGAACCAGGAGCATGCCTATGCGCTGGCCGTCGAGAAGCTGCTGGGCATCCAGGTTCCCGAGCGCGGGCAGTACATCCGCGTGCTGTTCTCCGAGATCACGCGCATCCTGAACCACCTCCTGAACGTCACCACGTTCGCGATGGACGTCGGCGCGCTGACGCCGCCGCTCTGGGGCTTCGAGCAGCGCGAGCTGCTGATGGAATATTACGAGCAGGTCAGCGGATCGCGCATGCACGCCGCGTATTTCCGTCCCGGTGGCGTCCACCAGGACCTGCCGGCCGGCATGCTCGATTCCATGGACGGCTGGATCAAGCAGTTCTACCCATTCCTCAAGGACATCGAGTACCTGTTGAACGACAACCGCATCTTCCGTCAGCGGACGGTCGATATCGGGGTCGTCTCGCGGGAACAGGCGCTGGACTGGGGCTTCTCGGGGCCGCTGATCCGCGCATCGGGCATTCCGTGGGACCTGCGCAAGTCGCAGCCCTACGACGTCTACGACCGGATGGATTTCGACATCCCGGTCGGCAAGACCGGCGATTGTTTCGCGCGCTACCTCGTGCGGATTGAGGAAATGTACCAGAGCGCCCGGATCATGGAGCAGTGCGTGAAGGCGCTGCGTACGGTCGGTGGCCCGGTCCGTGTCGACGACCGCAAGATCTCGCCGCCGCGTCGTGGCGAGATGAAGGGCTCGATGGAAGCCCTGATCCACCACTTCAAGCTCTACACCGAGGGCTACAAGGTCCCGGCAGGCGAGACCTACACGGCCGTCGAAGCGCCCAAGGGCGAGTTCGGCGTCTACCTGGTGTCCGACGGCACCAACAAGCCTTACCGCTGCAAGATCCGCGCGCCCGGGTTCCCGCACCTGCAGGCGCTGGACATGATGACCAAGGGCCACCAGCTCGCCGACATGTCGGCGAACATCGGCTCGCTCGACATCGTGTTCGGCGAGATCGACCGCTAGGAGACGTTGCGATGGCGATGATCACCGCCGACCCGAAGGACGTTCCCGAGGTCAAGCAGTTCGCCTTCACGCCGGAGTATCTGGCGAAGGCGCAGGAACTGATGTCGCACTACCCGCCGGGGCGGCAGGCCAGCGCGGTGATCGGCGTGCTGGACCTCGCGCAGCGCCAGCAGGGATGGCTGCCGCGCGCGGCGATGGACGAGGTCGCGAGGCTGCTCGGCATGGCGCCGATCCGCGTCTACGAGATCGCGACCTTCTATACGATGTTCCAGCTCAAGCCGAAGGGCAGGTACCTGCTGCAGGTCTGCACCACGACGCCGTGCTGGCTGCGTGGCTCGGACGCGGTGATGAAGGCCTGCCAGCATGCCGCCGACGGCGAGACGTTCAGCGTCCAGGAGGTCGAGTGCCTTGGCGCCTGCGTGAATGCGCCGGTCGTGCAGATCAACGACGATTTCTACGAAGACCTCGACGAAGCCTCGATCGGGAAGGTGCTCGACGCCTTCAAGCGAGGCGAAACGCCAAAGCCCGGCCCCCAGGTTGACCGACAGACGTCGGCGCCCGAGGGCGGCCTCACCACGTTGAAGGGCGAGTAGCATGCTCGGCGACAAGGACCGCATCTTCACCAATCTTTACGGCGCACAAGATTGGCGTCTCCCCGGCGCGCGGGCGCGCGGCGCATGGGACAACACCAAGGCGCTGCTCGAGAAGGGCGTCGACTGGATCATCGACGAGATGAAGAAGTCGGGTTTGCGCGGCCGCGGCGGCGCGGGCTTCCCGACCGGCATGAAGTGGTCCTTCATGCCGAAGGAAGTGAAGGACCGCCCGCACTACCTCGTCGTCAATGCCGACGAGTCCGAGCCCGGCACCTGCAAGGATCGCGACATCATGCGTCACGATCCGCACCTGCTGATCGAGGGCTGCCTCGTGGCAGGCTTCGCGATGCGTGCGCATGCGGGCTACATCTACGTGCGCGGCGAGTTCTACAACGAAGCCCAGCATCTGATCGCGGCCATCAAGGAAGCCTACGACGCGGGGCTTCTCGGCAAGAACGCCTGCGGCTCGGGCTGGGATTTCGATCTCTACGTTCATCGCGGTGCCGGCGCCTACATCTGCGGCGAGGAGACGGCGCTTCTCGAGAGCCTCGAGGGCAAGAAGGGCATGCCGCGCCTCAAGCCGCCATTCCCCGCGGGCGCCGGCCTCTATGGCTGCCCGACGACCGTCAACAATGTCGAATCGATCGCCGTAGCGCCGACCATCCTGCGCCGTGGTGCGGCGTGGTTCGCGGGCATCGGCCGGCCGAACAACACCGGCACCAAGCTCTTCTGCATCTCCGGCCACGTGAACAGGCCGTGCAATGTGGAAGAGGAGATGGGTATCCCGTTGCGCGAGCTGATCGAGCGCCATTGTGGCGGCGTTCGCGGCGGATGGGACAACCTTCTGGCCGTGATCCCGGGCGGCGCCTCGGTGCCGCTCCTGCCGAAGTCGATCTGCGACACGGTGTTGATGGATTTCGATTCGCTGCGCGAGCAGCGTTCGGGCCTCGGTACCGCGGCGGTCATCGTCATGGACAAGTCGACCGACGTCGTGAAGGCCATCGCGCGTCTCAGCTATTTCTACAAGCACGAGAGCTGCGGCCAGTGCACGCCCTGCCGCGAAGGCACGGGCTGGATGTGGCGCGTGATGGAACGGATGGTGACGGGCAATGCGCGCATCGACGAGATCGACGCGCTCGAAGACGTCACCAAGCAGGTCGAAGGCCATACGATCTGCGCGCTGGGTGACGCGGCCGCATGGCCGATCCAGGGACTGATCCGGCATTTCCGCCCGGAGATGGAGCGCCGCATCCGCGCGCGCACCGAAAAGCTGGCAGCCGAGTAGGGCGGGGAGCAGGCGATGCCCATAGTCAAAGTCGACGGCGTCGAGATCGAGGTGCCGGCCGGCATCACGGTCCTTCAGGCCTGCGAGCTGGCCGGGGTTGAGATCCCGCGCTTCTGCTACCACGAGCGGCTGTCGATCGCCGGCAACTGCCGCATGTGCCTGGTCGAGGTGAAGCCGGGTCCGCCGAAGCCGCAGGCGAGCTGTGCGCTCCCGGTTGCCGACAAGCAGGAGATCTTCACCCGCACGCCGACCGTACAGAAGGCCCGCAAGGGCGTGATGGAATTCCTGCTGATCAACCATCCGCTCGATTGCCCGATCTGCGACCAGGGCGGCGAGTGCGACCTGCAGGACCAGGCGATGGCCTACGGTTTCGACCGGAGCCGGTTCCACGAGAACAAGCGCGCCGTACCGGACAAGGAGCTGGGACCGCTCGTCAAGACCTCGATGAACCGCTGCATCCATTGCACGCGTTGCATTCGCTTCGCGACCGAGGTCGCCGGCGTCGAGGAGCTGGGCGCGACGGGCCGTGGCGAGAGCATGGAAGTCACGACGTACGTCTCGCGTGCGCTGTCGACCGAGCTCTCCGGCAATCTGGTCGACCTGTGCCCCGTGGGGGCACTGACCTCCAAGCCTTACGCCTTCGAGGCGCGGCCGTGGGAGCTGACCAAGACCGAGTCCATCGATGCGCTCGATGCGCTGGGCGCCAACATCCGCGTCGACACGCGCGGGGCCCAGGTGATGCGCGTCCTGCCGCGCCTGAACGACGACGTGAACGAGGAGTGGATCTCCGACAAGACGCGTCACGCGATCGACGGCTTGCGGCACCAGCGGCTCGACCGGCCCTATGTGCGGCGGAACGGCAAGCTTGCCGAGGCGAGCTGGGACGAGGCGTTCGCCGCTATCGGGGCCGCTCTGAACGGTGTCGATGGTAGGCAGGTCGCGGCCATCGCCGGCGACCAGTGCGATGCCGAGTCGATGGTCGCGCTCAAGGACCTGATGACGGTGCTGGGCTCGCCCAACCTCGATTGCCGCCAGGATGGCGCGAAGCTCGACGGTCCGCGCGGCGCCTACATCTTCAATCCCGGCATCCGCGGCATCGACCACGCCGATGCGATCCTGCTGGTCGGTACCGATCCGCGCGCCGAATCGCCGGTGCTGAATGCCCGTATCCGCAAGCGCTACCTCCATGGCGGCTGCCAGATCGCCAGCATCGGACCGGCCGGCGACCTGACCTATCCGGTGGAGCGGCTCGGAGCGGGACCCGCGACCCTGCGTGAGCTTGCTGACGGCAAGCTCAGCTTCTTCGAGAAGCTGAAGGCCGCGAAGACCCCCCTGATCATCGTCGGCATGGGAGCTTTGGCGCGCGAGGACGGCGCCGCCGTGCTCGGCCTGGCGCGCGGCCTTGCCGAGAAGCTCAACGCCGTACGCGAGGACTGGAACGGTTTCGCCGTGCTCCACACCGCCGCGGCGCGCGTCGGCGGTCTCGATCTCGGCTTCGTGCCGGGCGAGGGCGGCCGCGACGTCGCCGGCATCCTGGCCGGATGCGAGTCGGGCGACATCAAGGTCGTCTATCTGCTGGGCGCCGACGAGTTCGACACGCAGAAGCTTGGCAAGGCGTTCGTGATTTATCAGGGCCATCACGGCGATGCCGGCGCCCATCGCGCCGACGTCATCCTGCCGGGAGCGGCCTACACCGAGAAGTCCGGCACCTACGTCAATACCGAAGGTCGCGTGCAGGTCGGCCAGCGCGCGATCTATCCGCCCGGCGATGCACGCGAGGACTGGACCATCCTCCGGGCGCTTTCGGAGCGGCTCGGCAAGCCGCTGCCTTACGACACGATCGTCCAGGTTCGTGCGCGGCTCGTGGCGGTGAACAAGGTGTTCGCGGCTCTCGATCACCAGGCGCCTGGCGCCTGGGAAGCAGCCGGCCCCGCGGCCGCGACGACCGACGCTCCGTTCGCCGCCGCCGTGGCCAACTTCTACATGACATGCCCGATCAGCCGCGCCTCCAAGACGATGGCCGACTGCATCGCGTCTCGCGCCCATCTCATGGCGGCGGAGTAGGGAATGTACGCCGACCTGATCACTTTCTTCACGTCGCACTGGCTCGGGCAGGGGCTCGTCATTCTGGCCCAGTGCCTCGCCGTAACCGTGCCGCTGCTCGTGTCCGTGGCGTACATGACCTATGTCGACCGCAAGGTCTGGGCGTCGATCCAGCTCCGCCGCGGCCCGAACGTGGTCGGGCCGTTCGGCCTGCTGCAGCCTTTCGCCGACGGTCTGAAACTGGTCCTCAAGGAGACGATCGTTCCCTCGAGCGCCAACGGCGTGCTGTTCATCATCGCGCCGATGATCACGTTCATGACGGCGCTCGTGGCGTGGGCGGTGGTGCCGTTCGACAATGGCTGGGTCATCGCCGACATCAATGTCGGCATCCTCTACCTTTTCGCCATCTCTTCGCTCGGCGTTTACGGCATCATCATCGCCGGGTGGGCCTCCAACTCGAAGTACGCCTTCCTCGGCGCCCTTCGCTCCGCGGCCCAGATGGTATCCTACGAGGTCTCGATCGGCTTCGTCCTCGTCACCGTCATGCTGTGCGTCGGCTCGCTCAACCTGTCGAAGGTGGTGCTCGCCCAGTCCGGCTGGTTCTGGAACTGGTTCTGGCTGCCGCTGCTGCCGATGTTCGTGATCTATTTCATCTCGGCGCTGGCGGAGACGAACCGTACGCCGTTCGACCTGCCGATGTCGGAAGCCGAGCTCGTCGCCGGTTTCCATACCGAGTACTCGGCGATGACGTTCGGCCTGTTCTTCCTCGGCGAATACGCCAACATGATCCTCCTCTCCGCGCTGGGAGCCGTCCTGTTCCTTGGCGGGTGGCATTCGCCGGTCCCCTATGCGCCCTTCACACTGGTCCCCGGCGTGGTGTGGTTCGCCTTGAAGATCGCGTTCCTGCTGTTCGTGTTTTCGTGGACCAAGGGCACGTTGCCCCGTTACCGCTACGACCAGTTGATGCGCCTGGGATGGAAGGTGTTCCTCCCGGTGTCGCTGGGCTGGGTCGTCCTCACCGCTGCCGTGCTCCAGTTCGGCGGCTGGGTTCCGAAGCCTTAGGAGATCGCCAATGGCTTCCCTCGATCGTACCGCTCGCGCCTTCCTGCTTTCCGAGCTGGTGGCGGGCTTCGTGCTCACCTTGAAGTACATGTTCAAGCCCAAGGTGACGGTGAACTACCCCTACGAGAAGGGGCCGCTCAGCCCGCGCTTCCGGGGCGAGCATGCACTGCGCCGCTATCCGAACGGCGAGGAACGCTGCATCGCGTGCAAGCTGTGCGAGGCGATCTGTCCCGCACAGGCCATCACCATCGAGGCCGAGCCGCGCGACGACGGCAGCCGACGCACGACGCGCTACGACATCGACATGACGAAGTGCATCTACTGCGGCTTCTGCCAGGAAGCCTGCCCGGTGGATGCGATCGTCGAAGGGCCGAACTTCGAGTTCTCGACCGAGAGCCGCGAAGAGCTGATGTACAACAAGGACAAGTTGCTCGCGAACGGCGACCGTTGGGAAAGCCTGATCGCAGCCAACCTCCAGTCCGAAGCGCCGTATCGCTGACCGGGACGGAGAGATAACGACATGCTGCTCCAGGCCCTGGCCTTCTACGTTTTCGCCGCCATCACCGTCGCCTCCGGGGCGATGGTGGTCGTCTCGCGCAACCCCGTCTATTCCGTGCTGTTCCTGATCCTCGCGTTCTTCAACGCGGCGGCGCTGTTCGTGCTGATCGGGGCCGAATTCATCGCGATGATCCTGGTCATCGTTTATGTCGGCGCGGTGGCGGTGTTGTTCCTCTTCGTCGTCATGATGCTCGACATCAACCTGACCGAGCTGCGCGAAGGCTTCCTCAAGTACCTGCCGGTCGGCGCCATGATCGGTGTCGTGCTGCTGGCCGAGATCCTGCTCGGCCTCGGCGTGCTCGGCAGCGGATCGGTGACGGTGACCGCGCTCGACAAGGCCGGGATCCATGTCGGCGACGTCGACAACACGCGCGCGATCGGCCGCGTCCTCTACACGCAGTATTTCTATCTGTTCCAGGTTGCGGGTGTCGTGCTTCTGGTCGCCATGATCGGCGCCATCGTGCTGACCCTGCGCAGCCGACCGGGCGTACGGCGCCAGCGGATCAGCGACCAGCTTTACCGGCCGAAGAGCGAGTCGGTCACGGTCGTCAAGGTGCCGACGCGGGGAGGGGTGTGATGACGATCGGTCTCGGCCACTACCTGGCGGTCGCCGCGGTGCTCTTCACCATGGGCATCCTCGGCATCTTCCTCAACAGGAAGAACGTCATCGTCATCCTGATGTGCGTCGAGCTCATGCTGCTCGCCGTGAACATCAATCTCGTCGCCTTCTCGGTGTTCCAGGGCAACGTCGTCGGCCAGATCTTCGCGATGCTGGTGCTGACCGTCGCTGCCGCCGAGGCGGCGATCGGCCTGGCGATACTTGTCGTCTACTTCCGGAACCGCGGCACGATCGCGGTCGAGGACATCAACGCGATGAAGGGCTAGGGGCGCGCACGACCATGGATCTCGCCATCAAGCTCATCGTGCTGTTGCCGATGCTGGCGGCTGCAATCGCCGGACTGTTCTGCCGCGTCATCGGCGCCCGTGCAGCGCAGGTCGTGACCTGTGCCGCGCTGCTGGCCGCGGCCGCCCTCTCGGTGTTCGTCTTCGTGCATATCGGGTTCGGGCCGGACAAGATCGTCGTCGTTAAGCTCTTCTCCTGGATTGGCTCCGGGACCCTCGACATCGACTGGTCTCTGCGCGTCGACACGCTGACCGCCGTCATGCTGATCGTCGTGACCGGCGTCTCGTCGATGGTGCACGTCTATTCCATCGGCTACATGGCGGGCGACCCGTCGATCCCGCGGTTCATGTCGTACCTCAGCCTGTTCACCTTCTTCATGCTGATGCTGGTGACGGCCGACAATCTGGTGCAGCTGTTCTTCGGTTGGGAGGGCGTGGGCCTCGCGTCCTACCTGCTGATCGGGTTCTGGTTCGAGAAGCCCTCCGCAAATGCGGCGGCGATGAAGGCCTTCATCGTGAACCGCGTCGGCGATTTCGGCTTCGCGCTCGGCATCTTCGCCATCTGGATGCTGTCGGGCTCGGTGAGCTTCAACGAGATCTTCGCCAAGGGGCCGGAAATGGCGCAGGCGAGGATCGTGTTCCTCGGCATGGACCTGCCGGCGCTCGAGACTGCCTGCCTCCTGCTGTTCATCGGCGCGATGGGCAAGTCGGCGCAGCTGGGCTTGCACACCTGGCTGCCGGACGCGATGGAAGGCCCGACGCCCGTCTCGGCCCTCATCCATGCGGCGACGATGGTGACGGCGGGCGTCTTCATGGTCTGCCGCCTGTCGCCCCTGTTCGAACTCGCCCCGACAGCCCTCATGGTCGTCACCCTGATCGGCGGTGCGACGGCTTTCTTCGCCGCCACGGTCGGTCTGACCCAGTTCGATATCAAGCGCGTCGTCGCCTATTCGACCTGCAGCCAGCTCGGCTACATGTTCTTTGCCTGCGGCGTCGGCGCCTACTCGGCGGCCATGTTCCACCTGATGACGCACGCCTTCTTCAAGGCGCTGCTGTTCCTCGGTTCGGGCTCCGTGATCCATTGCCTGCATCACGAGCAGGACATGCGGAAGATGGGGGGCGTGCGCGAGAAGGCGCCGCAGACCTTCATCCTGATGTGGGTCGGTACCCTGGCGCTGTCGGGCATCGGCATCCCGTTCATCCTCGGCAACGGCCTCGGCTTCGCCGGCTTCTACTCCAAGGACATCATGCTGGAGGCGTCGTACGGCGTGCATACGACCGTCGGTGCCATCGCCTTCTGGCTGGGCGTGGTGGCGGCCTTCATGACCGCCTTCTACTCGACCCGGCTGATGTTCATGACCTTCTACGGCAAGTACCGGGGCGATCATCACACCTGGGACCATGCCCACGAGTCGCCGCTCGTCATGATGATCCCGCTCTATGTGCTGGGCATCGGCGCGGCCTTCTCGGGGCTCGTGGCCTACGACTGGTTCGTGGGCCACGACTGGAAGGCCTTCTGGGGCAACGCCATCGCCGTGCGTTCGACCGAAGAGGTGCTTCACCACGCCCACGAAGTGCCGCTCTGGGTGAAGCTGCTGCCGCTGGCCATGGGCCTCGCGGGAATTGCGCTCAGCTACTACTTCTATGTCGTGAAGCCGAGCATGCCGGCGCGGACCGTGAAGCGGTTCCCGGGCCTGCACGCGCTCTTCTACAACAAGTGGTACTTCGACGAGCTTTACGACGCCATTTTCGTGAAGCCCGCGCTCGCGCTCGGCCGTTTCTTCTGGAAGAAGGGCGACGGCGCGATCATCGACGGTCTCGGACCGAACAACCTGGCCGCCCGCGCCCAGGACGTGGCCGGCGTCCTCAGCCGCTTCCAGAGTGGCTACCTGTATCACTACGCGTTCGTGATGCTGGTCGGTGTGGCCGGCCTCATCACCTACTTCATGCTTTCTTCGAGGTAGGTCGATGTCGACTTGGCCGATCCTTTCCCTGATCACGTTCCTGCCGCTGGTGGGGGCGCTGTTCTGCATGCTCGTCAACGGCCCGAAGGAGGCCGTCGAGCGGAACTGCCGCAGCGTCGCGCTCGTGACGTCGCTGGTCACGTTCTTCATCTCGCTGCTGCTCTGGGTCCGGTTCGATCCCACGAAGGCAGGCTTCCAGTTCGAGGAGAAGCTCGACTGGGTGCCCGCGCTGGGCGTCGGATACCATCTCGGCATCGACGGCATCTCGCTCTTCTTCGTGCTGCTGGCGACGCTGCTGACGCCGATCTGCATCCTGGCGAGCTGGGAATCCGTCCATGTCCGCGTGAAGGAGTACATGGTCGCGTTCCTCGTGCTCGAGACCTTCATGGTCGGCATGTTCTCCGCGCTGGACCTCGCGCTCTTCTACATCTTCTTCGAAGGCGTCCTGATCCCGATGTTCCTGATCATCGGCGTGTGGGGCGGCAAGCGGCGCGTCTACGCGGCCTTCAAGTTCTTCCTCTACACGCTGCTCGGCTCGGTACTGATGCTGCTGGCGATCATCGCGATCTACTGGCAGGTCGGCTCGACCGACATCCCGACCGCGATGGAGAAGCTCAACCTGCCGTTCACCTGGCAGTGCTGGCTGTGGCTCGCCTTCTTCGCCTCGTTCGCGGTCAAGGTGCCGATGTGGCCGGTCCACACCTGGCTGCCGGACGCCCACGTCGAAGCGCCGACGGCCGGCTCCGTCATCCTGGCCGGCGTGCTGCTGAAGATGGGCGGCTACGGTTTCCTGCGCCTCTCGATCCCGCTGCTGCCGGAAGCCACGCAGTATTTCGCGCCTCTCGTCTTCTGGCTTTCTGTCATCGCGGTCATCTACACCTCGCTGGTCGCGCTGGTGCAGGAGGACATGAAGAAACTGATCGCCTACTCGTCGGTCGCCCATATGGGCCTGGTGACGATCGGCGCGTTCGTCCTGAACATGCAGGGCGTGCAGGGCTCGATCTTCCAGATGCTGAGCCATGGCATCGTGTCGGCGGCGCTCTTCCTCTGCGTCGGTGTCGTCTACGACCGCATGCACACCCGCGAGATCGCGGCCTATGGCGGCCTCGTACGGCGCATGCCGCGCTATGCCTTCGTCTTCCTGTTCTTCACGCTGGCCAGCGTCGGCCTGCCGGGATTGTCAGGCTTCGTCGGCGAGTTCCTCGTGCTGTTGGGGGCCTTCAAGGTCAATACCTGGGTGGCGGCGCTCGCCGCGACCGGGCTGATCCTGGGCGCAGCCTATGCGCTGTGGCTCTACCGCAAGATCGTGTTCGGCGAACTGACCAAGGATTCGCTCAAGAACATCCTCGACATGAACAAGCGCGAGATCGCCGTGTTCCTGCCTCTCGTCCTCCTGACGCTGTGGATGGGTATCTATCCGAACTCGTTCCTCGACCCGATGGCGCCCGCGGTCGACAAGCTGGTCGGCGATTATCAGGCCGCCATCAAGCTCGCCCGTACCGCGGCGCTGATGCCATGAGCGGCCGGGAGTAATGACGATGATCATCGGAATCGAATCCTGGACCCTGGCTCGGCCGGAGATCTTCCTCGCTGCCTGCTCGCTGTTGCTGCTTGTCTACGGCGTCGTGCGCGGGGAGATCTCCACTCCCTTCATCTCGGTCGCGACCTCGATCGCGTTGCTGGCGACCGCTGTCCTGCTCTTCGTCCCGTACAGGGAAGGGACGGCCTTCTCGTCGCTTTTCATCGTCGACCGACTGACGACGACCATGAAGGCTCTGGTTCTGGTGGGATCGGCCGTCACCGTGCTGATGTCGCGGTCGTATTTCGAGCGCGAGAAGGCCTGGCGGTTCGAGTATCCGATCCTCGTCGCGCTGGCGACGCTCGGCATGATGCTGATGATTTCGGCCAACGACCTCATGTCGCTCTATGTCGGTCTCGAGCTGCAGTCGCTTGCCCTCTACGTCATCGCGGCCTTCCAGCGCGACAGCGTTCGTTCGACCGAGGCCGGCGTGAAGTACTTCGTCCTGGGCTCCGTCGCGTCCGGCATGCTGCTGTTCGGCTCGTCGCTGATCTACGGGTTCTGCGGCGGCACCGCTTTCGTCGAGATCTCCCGCGGTCTGCTGGACGGGAAGGGCGGCGAGATCGGCACGATCATCGGGCTCGTCTTCGTGGTGGCGGGACTTGCCTTCAAGGTCTCGGCCGTGCCGTTCCACATGTGGACGCCGGACGTCTACGAGGGCGCCCCGACGCCGGTGACGGCGATGTTCGCCGTGGCGCCCAAGATCGCCGCCATGTCGCTGATGGTCTCCGTGCTGATGGGGCCGTTCAAGCCGCTGTTCCCGCAGTGGCAGCAGATCGTGGTGGTCGCCGCGGTTCTGTCCATGGCGCTGGGTGCCTTCGCGGCGCTGCGCCAGCAGAACATCAAGCGCCTGATGGCCTATTCGTCGATCGGCAACGTCGGCTACGTGCTGCTGGGCCTGGCCAGCGGCAGCGAGAAGGGCGTCGAGGCGGTCGTCTTCTACCTCGCGATCTACCTCGTGATGACGCTGGGCGTGTTCGCCACCATCCTGATGATGAAGCGTCGGGACGTCATGGTGGAGAATATCTCCGACCTGGCCGGGCTCTCCCGCAGCCAGCCGCTGATGGCTCTGTCACTGCTGATCTTCATGTTCTCGCTCGCCGGCATCCCGCCGCTCGCGGGCTTCTGGGGCAAGCTCTACATCTTCATCGCGGCCGTCGAAGCCAAGCTCTATATCCCGGCCGTGTTGGGCGTGCTCGCGTCGGTCGTGGCGTCCTATTATTACCTCCGCATCGTCAAGGTCATGTACTTCGACGAGCCCGCCGAGGCGCTCGATCAGCCGGCCTTCGGGATCAACCGGGTGGTGGCGGTCGTTGCGGCCGTCCTGGTGGCGGTGTTCTCGCTGGCGCCGCAGCCGCTCAGCGTTGTTGCGGCGGCGGCCGCGAACGGGCTGTTCCCGTGACCCGGACACCCGTCCTTCCGGACGGGTGGGCGCTGGTTTCCTTCGACAGCGTCGGCAGCACCAACGACGAGGCGGGGAAACTTGCGGATGGTGGCGCGTCCGAGGGCACCATCGTCTGGGCGCGCGAGCAATCCGGGGGCCGGGGCCGCCGCGGTCGCCGTTGGGCGTCGCCACCCGGCAATCTCTACAGTTCGACCATCCTGCGCCCGGACTGCCCCGCGCCGCGGGCGGCAGAACTGGGTTTCGTTGCGGCGCTTGCGGTCGGGGACATGGTACCGGCCGGGCGGTCCGTCAGGCTCAAATGGCCGAACGACGTGCTCGTGGACGGCGGCAAGGTCGCCGGCATCCTGCTGGAGACTGCCATCAGCCAGACCGGCCGCGTCGACCATGTCGTTGCCGGGATCGGCGTGAATGTCGCCTTCGCGCCTCAACTGCCCGAGATGCGCTATCCCGGCGCCGCTCTGGGAGGCACGGTCGAGGCGGCGCTGGAGAAACTGGCGGCCGGGCTTGCGACGCGCCTCACCCAATGGCGCCGGGACGGGTTTCCGGCGATCCGCGAGGCGTGGCTGGCTGCGGCCGGCCCTCTCGGGGCGAGCGTCGATGTCCGCCTGGGCGACGAACTGGTAAGCGGGGACTTCGCCGGGGTGGACCACGAAGGCGCCCTGTTGCTGGATACGCCTGCCGGCCGCCGCAAGATCGTGTCCGGGGAATTGCTCGGCCGGACCGCCTGAGGAGACGCCATGCTGCTTGCCATCGACGTGGGCAACACCAACTCGAAGTTTGCCGTTTTCGACGGGGACCGGCTCGTCTCGCAGTTCCGCCTGCGGACGGAGGCCAAGCGGACCGCCGACGAATATGCGGCGTGGCTGACGCAACTCATGCACCTGCAGGGGTTCGATCCCGAATCGATCAAGGGCGCCATCCTTGCGAGCGTCGTGCCTCAGGTGAACGCCCATATCCGGCGGCTCTGCGAGGCATATTTCAAGACCAAGCTCCTGATCGTCGGCGAGCCCGACTGCGATCTCGGGATCAGGGTGCTGATCGACCGGCCACAGGATGCAGGTCCCGACCGTCTGGTCGGCATCATCGCCGGCTACAAGAAGTATGGCGGGCCGCTGATCACGATCGATTTCGGCAGCGCCACGACATTCGATCTCGCGGACAAGGATGGCAATTTCGTCGGCGGTGTCCTGGCGCCGGGCGTCGAGCTGACGATCGAATCGTTCTATCTCATGACGGCGCGGCTGCCGCGCATCCGCGTCGAGAAGCCGGCCCAGGTGATCGGCAAGGCGACGGTGCCCGCCATGCAGTCCGGCATCTTCTGGGGCTATGTCGGTCTGATCGAGAGCCTGATCAAGCGCATCCGGGCAGAGTACGGCGAACCGATGAAGGTGATCGCGACGGGGGGATTGGCCAACGTCTTCCGGGACGAGATAGGCCTGTTCGATGCCATCGAACCGGATCTGATGTCGCTCGGCCTGCTCGAGATCTGGCGACGTAACGGCCGATGACGGTTCCCGCATCCGACGAACTTCTCTTCGTCGCGCTGGGAGGCGCGGGCGAGATCGGCATGAACCTCAATCTGTACGGTCATGCCGGCAAGTGGCTGATGGTCGATCTGGGCATCGGCTTCGGCGACGATTCAATGCCGGGCGTCGAGGTCGTGATGCCCGATCCGGAATTCATCGTCGAACGCCGGCAGGATCTCGTCGGAATCGTGCTCACGCATGCCCACGAGGACCATCTCGGCGCCGTGGCGGATCTCTGGCCGAGGTTGAAGGCGCCGGTCTACGCGACGCCGTTCTCGGCGTCGGTGCTGCGCCGCAAGCTTGCCGAGGCCGGCTTGCGCGACAGGGTGCCCATCACCGAAGTCCCGTTGGGCGGCCGCTTCAGCATCGCGCCGTTCGACCTCGAACTGGTGACCATGACGCACTCGATCCTCGAACCGAATGCACTGGCGATCCGGACCGGACTGGGCACGGTCTTCCACACCGGCGACTGGAAGATCGATCCGCAGCCGCTCCTGGGCGACGTGACGGACATCGAGACCTTGAAGCGCATCGGCGAGGAGGGGGCGCTGGCGATGGTGTGCGACAGCACCAACGTCTTCGTCGAGGGCGAGGCGGGGTCCGAGGCCCGCGTCCGTGCCAACCTGGAAGAACTCGTCCGCGGCCGGTCTGGCCGTGTCGCCGTAACCTGTTTCGCATCGAACCTGGCACGGGTCGAAAGCATCGCGCTGGCCGCGGTCGCGAGCGGGCGTCACCCGGTCCTGTCGGGCCGTGCCTTGCAGCGCATGATCGAGTCGGCGCAGGAATGCGGCTACCTGCTGGATTTCCCCGAATGCGTACCGGAGCAGCAGGCAGGCTTCCTGCCCCGCGACAAGGTGCTGTTCATCTGCACCGGAAGCCAGGGCGAGCCGCGTGCCGCCATGTCGAAGATCGCCTTCAACGAGCATCGCGACCTCGTTCTCGAAGCGGGCGACGTGGCGATCTTCTCCTCACGCGTGATCCCCGGCAACGAGCGCTCCGTCGGCCGGCTGCAGAACGCACTGGCTGCCCGCGGCGTCGAGATCGTGGGTGACCGGGATGCCGATATCCACGTGTCGGGACATCCGGCGCGCGACGAGCTCGTAAGCGTCTATCAATGGATCCGTCCGAAGATCGCCGTCCCCGTCCATGGCGAACTGCGCCATATGATGGAGCACGCCACGCTGGCGCGGTCCTGCCAGGTGCCGGAAACCGTGGTCGCGCCCAACGGCACGATGGTGCGCCTGGCGCCGGGGCCGGCGGAGATCGTGGGGCACGTACCGGTGGGACGGCTGGCGCGCGACGGCGACGGTCTGGTGCCGCTGGAGAGCGAGGGGCTGCGCGAGCGCCGCAAGTTGCTCTGGAACGGTGCCGCGACCGCGACCCTCGTGATCGATCGCCAGGGGAGGCCGGTGGCACCCCCGAAGGTTTCCCTGAGGGGGATCGACGATATCGAAGGGGACCTCGTCGAGTCGATCATGTCCGGCCTCCGGGAGATGCTGGCGGACCTCAGCGCCGCCGAGCGCCGCGACGACGCGCGCATCGAAGAGGCTGCCCGTCAGGCCATCCGCCGCGTCGTGCGGGCGCACCTCGGCAAGAAGCCGTTGACGGACATACACATCGTCCGCATCTAGAGACGAGCCCGCTGGAGAGAACCATGATCGGACGCCTCAACCACATCGCCATTGCCGTGCCGGACCTTGCCAAGGCCTCGGAGCTCTACCGCACGGTGATGGGCGCCAAGGTCAGCGAGCCCAAGGCCCAGCCGGCGCATGGTGTCACCGTCGTGTTCGTCGAGCTGCCCAACACCAAGATCGAACTTCTCCATCCGCTTGGCGAGAAGTCGCCGATCGCGAATTTTCTCTCCCGCAATGCCGACGGTGGCATCCACCACGTCTGCTACGAGGTCGAGGATATCTACTCGGCGCGCGACAAGCTGAAGGAGCAGGGCGCGCGCGTCCTGGGCGATGGCGAGCCCAAGATCGGGGCGCACGACAAGCCGGTCCTTTTCCTGCACCCGAAGGACTTTACGGGCACGCTCATCGAGCTCGAGCAGGTCTGACGGAGATCGCCATGAGCTGGGCCACCGGCATCATGGTCTACATCGTCATCTGGTGGACTGTGCTGTTCGCAGTGCTCCCCCTGGGGGTGAAGCGCGTCGAAAACCCCGGCAGGGGACAGGAGCATGGCGCACCCGAGCGACCCGACCTGATCCGCAAGGCGATCATCACCAGTATCGTCGCGGCCATCCTGTGGATCGGCTTCTATTTCCTTCACCAGGCCGACGTCTTCAGCTTCAGGCGGTGGGAAGGGACGTGACCTGCGGTTGTGAAAGACGGCGATAACCGGTCAATGCAAAAAGAAAACGGCAGGCCTTGGCCTGCCGTTTCTGTACCCCCGAAACTCGTCGTAGGCGGGTGACCCCGCTCTCCTCCCTAAACCCGGGCTGCGCCCAAGGGTTAGGCTGTTTAACCCGGCCAGAACGCTTTGCCAAGACCTTTTCTTTCGAATGTGCCGAGTCAGCCGAAACATTTGTTGTGATGCCAACTTGGTGGACGACAAACAAATGTCCCTACTATTTCCCTGATTATCCAATGACCACATACTTGATCACGAACAGGACAGCGAGCAGTCCGACCGCAGGGTGAACGTCCCTGTATCGCCCCGCGACGACCTTGATGCCGGCATAGGAAATGAAGCCGAAGGCGATGCCATCGGCGATGGAGAAAGTGAACGGCATGCCGATCGCCGTGATCACGGCCGGCGCCGCCTCGGTTACGTCGTCCCATTCGACCTCGACGAGCCCCTTGGCCATGAGGCAAGCGATGTAGAGCAGGGCAGGCGCGGTGGCGTAGGCGGGAATCGAGCCGGCCAGAGGCGCCACGAACAGAGCGAGCAGGAACAGCACCCCGACGGTTGCCGCCGTCAGGCCGGTCCGGCCGCCGGCGTTGATGCCAGACGCGCTCTCGATGAAGCTCGTGGTCGTCGACGTTCCGACAGCGGCACCGATCATGGCGGCGCCGCTGTCGGCGATCAGGGCGCCGCGCAACCGCGGGACCGATCCATCCTGCCGCATGAAGCCGCCGCGATGGGCCAGGGCGATCAGCGTGCCGGTATTGTCGAACAGGTCGACGAACAGGAAGGCGAAAACCACCGTGACCAGCCCGACCTGCAGGGCGCCGGCGAGGTCCATCTGCAAGAAGACAGGGGCGATGGAGGGTGGCACGTCGAAGATGCCACCGAATTTCTGCTGCCCCGCCAGGATCGACACGATCGTGACGGCGAGCACGCCGATGATCACCCCGCCCATCACCCGGCGGTACTCGAGGGCAACGATAAGAGCGAAGCCCAGGGTGGCCATCACGACCGGCCAGCTCGTCAGCTTGCCGTGGGAGACAAGCGTTGCGGGGTGATCGACCACGATCCCGGCATTCTTCATGGCGATCAGGGCAAGGAACAGCCCGATGCCGGCCGCGATCGCCATCTTCAGCGAGCGGGGAATGGCATTCACCAGCCATTCGCGGATCGGCAGCACGCTGATGATGAAGAACAGGATGCCGGAGATGAAGACGCAGCCCAGCGCCACCTGCCACGAATAGCCCATGCCGCCCACGACCCCGAACGCGAAATAGGCGTTGAGGCCCATTCCCGGCGCCAGGGCGATCGGATAGTTGGCCAGGAAGGCCATCAGGAAGCAGCCGATGGCGGCGGCCACGCAGGTCGCGGCGAACACGGCGCCGAACGGCATCTTGGCCTCGGCCAGGATCGCCGGGTTTACGAAGATGATGTAGGCCATGGTCAGGAAGGTCGTGAGCCCGGCCACGAGCTCGGTGCGGACGTTCGTCTGGTTCTCGGTCAACTTGAAGATCTTCTCGAACATCCCGTCATCTCCCCCGGATTGCTCCCGGAGTGTGCGGGGACATGGCTGTGCAAAGCCAGCGGCCACGGCGCTGTTTGCCATTGGCCGACCCGTTCCCTACAGTCCGCCGCCACGCGATTTCACACTTTTGGGGACCGAGCCAGCATGCGGATGAGCCAGTACTTCCTGCCGACCATGAAGGAGAATCCGGCAGAAGCGCAGATCGTCTCGCACCGCCTCATGCTGCGCGCAGGGCTGGTCCGCCAGACCAGTGCCGGCATCTATGCCTGGCTGCCGCTGGGCTACCGGGTGCTCAGGAACATCGAGCGTATCGTGCGCGAGGAGCAGGATGCGGCGGGTGCGCAGGAAGTGCTGATGCCGACCATCCAGTCGGCCGAACTGTGGCGCGAGAGCGGCCGCTACGATGCCTACGGCCCCGAGATGCTGCGCATCAAGGACCGGCACGACCGCGAGATGCTCTACGGCCCGACCAACGAGGAGATGATCACGGTTCTCTTCCGGGACGCGGTCAAGAGCTACCGCGACCTTCCGAAGAACCTCTATCACATCCAGTGGAAATTCCGCGACGAGGTCCGGCCGCGCTTTGGCGTGATGCGCGGGCGCGAGTTCCTGATGAAGGACAATTATTCGTTCGACATCGACAAGGCCGCCGCCACGCACTCCTACAACAGGATGTTCGTCGCCTACCTGCGGACGTTCGCGCGGATGGGACTGAAGGCGATCCCGATGCGGGCCGATACCGGCCCGATCGGCGGCGACCTCAGCCACGAGTTCATCATCCTGGCCGAGACCGGCGAGAGTGCCGTGTTCTGCCACAAGGGTCTGGTCGACAAGGATATCCTCAGCCGCAAGATCGATTACGCCTCCGACCTGCAGGGCATCGTCAACGAATGGACGTCGCTCTATGCCGCCACCGACGAGATGCACGATGCCGGCGCCTTCGAGACGCTGCCGGAAGGAGACCGCCTGGCGGCCCGCGGCATCGAGGTCGGCCACATCTTCTATTTCGGCACGAAGTACTCGAAGCCGATGAACGCCGTCGTCGCAGGCCCCAAGGGCGAGCAGATCACGGTGGAAATGGGGTCCTACGGCATCGGTGTCTCGCGCCTGGTCGGCGGCATCATCGAGGCTAGCCACGACGACAACGGCATCGTCTGGCCGGAATCGGTGGCGCCTTTCAAGGTCGTCGTGGTGAACCTGAAGCCGGACGACGGCGCGGTGAGCGGTGCATGCGAGAAGCTCTACGATGCGTTCGCTGCGAAGGGCGTACAGGTCCTGCACGATGATCGCGACCTGAGGCCCGGCGCCAAGTTCGCCGACATGGACCTGATCGGAATCCCCTGGCAGGTCATCGTCGGTCCGAAAGGACTGGCGGCCGGCAAGGTCGAGGTCAAGAACCGCAAGACCGGGGCACGGGAGGAAATGACGCCCGAGCAGGTCCTGGCCACACTCGCCTGAGAAGGAGCGAGCCCGCCATCATGCTCTTCGCCGCCGTCGAGCGCCTGGTTGCCTTCCGCTATCTGCGGGCGCGTCGGGACGAGGGCTTCATCTCGGTGATCGCCGGGTTCTCGCTGGTCGGAATCACGCTCGGTGTCGGCACCCTGATCGTGGTCATGTCGGTGATGAATGGGTTTCGGGTCGAGATGCTCCGGCAGATGTCGAGCATCAGCGGCCAACTGGGCGTGCAGGCCAATCGTGGCGGGATCGAAGCCACGCCCGACCTGCTCAACCGCATCCGGAGCGTGCCGGGCGTTGCGACCGCTGCACCTTCGGTGGAAGGGCAGCTCATCGCCGTCGCTGGCGATCAGGTACGGGGAGTCGTCCTGCGCGGCATGGAGCCCAAGGATCTGGCGGACCGGTTGCCGGTCGCAGCCGCCATCTCGGGGCCGCCCGAGGTCCGGGATCGCTATCGCAACCTCTGTCGCTCCGACGACGAAAAGCAGTACGACTGGGGGACCCTGCAGGGCTTCGGCGACGATTTCACTGTCCTCATCGGCCGGCGCTTCGCGGACCTGATGAACCTCAAGGTCGGCGACCGGCTGCAACTCGTGTCTCCGGTGTCCGTCGCGACGCCGCTCGGTGTCATGCCGCGATCTGCCTCGGTGCGTGTCGCCGGGATCTTCTGCACCGGCATGTACGATTACGACGCCAATTTCGTCTACGCGCCGCTGCAGGACGCTCAGCGTATCCTGAACCTGGGCAATGGCGTCACCGGGATCGAGATCTTCGTGCCCGACGGCACGCCGACCGATCCTGTCCGCGATCGCCTGATGCGGGAAGTGGGGACCGAAGGCTGGGTATTCGACTGGTTCCAGGCCAATGCCGGCTTCTTCTCCGCCATCATCGCCCAGACCAACGTGATGTTCCTGGTGTTGACGCTGATCGTGCTGGTGGCCGCCTTCAACATCGTCTCCAGCCTCGTGATGCTGGTCCGCACCAAGAGCGCCGATATTGCGATCCTCCGTACGATGGGGGCGACCAAAGGCGCGATCATGCGGATCTTCCTGCTGGATGGCCTGGCCATCGGCGGGGCGGGAACCGCCCTCGGCGTCGGGCTTGGCCTGGCCTTCGCCCGCAATATCGAGGCGATCCGGCAGTGGCTGCAACGGACCTTCGATATCGTCCTGTTCGACGAGACGCTTTACCTGATGGCGGAGATGCCCTCGCGGATCGAGTGGACGGAAGTGGCCACGATCGCGGTCATGGCCCTGGTGTTCGCCCTGCTTGCCTCGCTTTATCCGGCAGCCCGCGCCGCGCGGCTCGATCCGGTGGAAGGGCTCCACCGTGAGTGACCGGTCTCCGTCCGTCGAGCGCTGGCTTGCCTGGCGTTACCTCGCGACCCGGCAGCGCGAAGGGTTCCTCTCCTTCATCGCCGTCTTTTCCCTGATCGGCGTGGCGCTGGGCGTGGCGACATTGATCGTCGTGCTTTCGGTGATGGGCGGCTTCCGCGAGCAGCTCATCGGCCGGATCATCGGCATGAACGGCCATGTCGTCGTCCAGGCGAAGGAGGGGCTGCTCCAGGCGACGCCGGACCTGATGGCGAAGCTGCGGGCTTTCCCGGGGGTACAGAGTGTCCGGCTGACGCTCGAACGCCAGGCCCTGGTCTCCATGAACGGGGTCACGCGAGGGGCGATCCTTCGCGGCATCACCCGCGAGGACATGCTGGCCAGCGAGGTCGCACGCACGATCGTCGCCGGCGATCTCGACAATTTCGGGATGGGGCCGGGCATCGTGATGGGCGAGAGGCTCCGAATCTTCATGCGTGCCCGCATCGGAGAGGCACTGACGATCGTCACGCACAGCGTGAACGAGATGGGGACCGTCGCGCCGCGATATTCCGACTACGATATCCTCGCCAGCTTCCTCAGCCGTCGCTTCGAGTTCGACAACGGGCTGGTGTTCGTCCCGCTCGCCATGCTCCAGGAAAATCTGGGCTACGGGCCGGAGACGGTGACGTCGATCGACCTGTTCGTCACCGACCCGTCGTCGGCACCGGCCATGGCGGAGGCTCTGCGCCGAACCCTCGGCCGCGAAGACCTCCGGATCAACCACTGGCTGGGGCTCAATGCCCGGTATGTCGGGGCGCTCCAGGTCGAGCGGGTGATGATGTTCATCATCCTCTCCCTCATCGTGGTCGTGGCGGCGATGAACGTGGTTGCCAGCTTCACGATGCTGGTCCGCGTGAAGCGCGGCAGCATCGCCATCCTGCGCACCATGGGGGCGGGCCCGGGCACCATCGTGCGGGCCTTCTTCATGGCGGCGGCCGCCGTCGGCTGCGTGGGCACGCTGATCGGCACCGCACTTGGACTGCTGGTCTGCGTGAACATGCCTGCAATCGGCAGGTTGTTGTCGACGATCACGGGCGCGGCCGGCACCGGCGGCGCGGAAGTGGATTTCATCACGTCGATGCCCGTGCGCATCCAACCGCTGGAAGTGACGTCGATCGTCTGCGTTGCGATCCTGCTGTCGCTGGCCGCCGCAGCCTATCCAGCGTGGCGCAGTACGCGCGTCGAACCAGCAGAAGGATTGCGCCATGAGTGATGCCTCGCACCCCCTTGCGCTGCAGGGCATCCGGCGGACCTTCGTCCAGGGCGAACGTCGCCTCGACGTGTTGCGGGGCGTGTCGCTCGAATTGCGGCCTTCGGAGATCGTGGCGCTTGTCGGCCAGTCTGGCAGCGGCAAGTCGACGATGCTGCATATTTGCGGCCTCCTCGAGCGGCCGGACGAGGGCGAGATCTTCGTCGACGGCAAGGCGGCGGGCCGGCTCGGCGACCGAGACCGCACAACGCTGCGGCGGCGTTTCCTCGGCTTCGTCTACCAGTACCATCACCTCCTGCCGGAGTTCTCCGCGGTCGAGAACGTGATGTTGCCTCAGATGCTGAACGGCGTGGCGCGCGGCGAGGCGCGCAAGCGTGCCGAGCAGCTTCTCGCCCTGGTGCGCCTCGGCGACCGCCTCGATCACCGGCCCGGGCGCCTTTCCGGCGGAGAACAGCAGCGCGTTGCCATTGCCCGCGCGGTGGCGAACGCGCCGCGCGTCCTGCTGGCCGACGAGCCCACCGGCAACCTCGATTCGACGACTTCGGAAGCCGTATTCCAGCAGCTTCTCGCGCTCGTGCGGGAAACGGGCATGACGGCGTTGATCGCCACCCACAACCCCGAACTGGCGGCCCGCATGGATCGGACGGTCGTCCTCAAGGACGGCGTGCTGAGTGCCTGACTTTCCACAGGATTGGAGAGGATCATAGGGCGTGACCATCGCCGACTTCATCCACCTTAAAGTCCGCTCTGCCTATTCGCTCACCGAGGGAGCGAACAAGGTCGACGCCATCGTATCGCTCGCCAAGGCGGAAGCCATGCCGGCCGTTGCGGTCACGGACCGCAATAACCTGTTCGGCGCCTTGGAGTTCTCGCAGTACGCCTCCAAGGCGGGCGTCCAGCCGATCGTCGGATGCGATATCGGTATCCGGCGGGAGGAAGAAGGCGGGATCGCCACGTCCGGAAAGCTGCCGACGGTCGACTGGCTGACGCTGCTCGTCCAGAGCGAGGAGGGATACCTCAACCTGATGCGCCTCGTGAGTCGCGCGCATCTCGAATTCAAGACCGGCTCGCTCTCGGCATTGCCGCTGCAGGATCTCGAAGGCTCGACGGCCGGCCTCATCGCGATCACCGGCACCATGGGGAGCGCCGCGGGCCGTCTCCTGGCCGCGGGTCAGGTGCCGGCTGCTGCCCATTACCTGGAGCGTCTGGAACGTCTGTTCGACGGCCGTCTGTACCTCGAACTACAGCGACATGGCGAGGAGTTCGAAGCGCGTATCGAGGAGCCGCTGTTCGACCTTGCCTACAGCCGCGGCCTGCCGCTCGTCGCGACCAACGACGTGCATTTCCCGAAGAAGGCGATGTACGAGGCGCACGACGTGCTGCTCTGCATCGAGCAGGGCGCGCATATCGACGATCCCAACCGGCGACGCCTGACACCGGAGCATTATTTCAAGTCGGCGGCCGAGATGCGGGCGCTCTTCGAGGATGTGCCGGAGGCGTGCGACAACACCCTCGTCATCGCCCGGCGTTGCGCCTACATGCCGGCACCGCGCAAGCCGATCCTGCCGAGTTACACCAAGCTCGAAGGTCGCTCGGAGGGCGAGGCGTTGCGGGACCTGGCGCGCATCGGCCTGGAAGAGTTGCGCGACCGGGCCCGGCTGGCGGCCGACATCCCGTTCGACAAGTATACGGCGCGGCTGACCTACGAACTCGACATGATCGAGAAGATGGGGTTTGCCGGCTACTTCCTGATCGTTGCCGACTTCATCCAGTGGGCCAAGGATCACGACGTGCCGGTCGGTCCGGGTCGCGGCTCGGGCGCCGGATCGCTCGTGGCATGGTCGCTCAAGATCACGGACCTCGATCCGCTGCGCTGGGGATTGCTGTTCGAGCGCTTCCTCAATCCCGAGCGCGTGTCGATGCCGGACTTCGATATCGACTTCTGCCAGGACAAGCGGGACCGGGTGATCCGGTACGTCCGCGACGAATACGGGCACGATCGAGTCGCCGCGATCATCACTTTCGGCAAGCTGCAGGCACGCGCCGTCCTGCGCGACGTCGGACGCGTGCTCGGCATGCCGTACGGGCAGGTCGACCGCATCTGCAAGCTCGTTCCCAACAATCCCGCCAACCCGGTCACGCTGGCCAAGGCGCTGGAGACCGAGCAACTCCTGAAGGACCAGTACGAGGCGGATGCGGAGATCAAGCGGCTGATCGATCTCGCGTTGCAGCTCGAGGGCCTCTACCGGAATGCCTCGACGCATGCGGCAGGCGTGGTGATCGGCGACCGGCCTCTCGACAGGCTGGTGCCGCTGTTCCGGGATACCGACAACAAGGATTCGCTGCCGGCGACCCAGTTCAACATGAAGTGGGTCGAGACGGCAGGGCTCGTGAAGTTCGACTTCCTCGGCCTGAAGACGCTCACCGTCATCGAGAAAGCGCGCGAGCTGATCGGGCGGGACAAGATCGATATCGCCAAGCTGCCTCTCGACGACCGCAAGAGCTTCGAGTTGCTCGCGCGGGGCGACGGGTCGGGCGTGTTCCAGCTCGAAGGCAACGGCATGCGCGATGTGTTGCGCAAGATGAAGCCCGACCGCTTCGAGGACATCATCGCGGTCGTGGCCCTCTACCGCCCCGGCCCGATGGAGAACATCCCGAGCTACATCAAGCGCAAGCACGGGGAGGAGGAGCCGGATTATTTGCATCCGCTGCTCGAAGGGATACTCAAGGAAACCTACGGCATCATGATCTACCAGGAGCAGGTCATGCAGATCGCGCAGGTGCTGAGCGGCTATACGCTCGGCGGCGCGGACCTGCTGCGCCGCGCGATGGGCAAGAAGATCAAGGCCGAGATGGACGCCCAGCGCGCGAGCTTCGTCGAGGGCGCCGAGAAGAACGGCGTCAATCGTGACAAGGCCGCATCGATCTTCGACCAGGTCGACAAGTTCGCGGGCTACGGCTTCAACAAGAGTCATGCCGCCGCTTACGCCCTGGTCTGCTACCAGACGGCCTATCTCAAGGCCAATCACCCGGTGGAGTTCTTCGCCGCGACGATGACCCTCGATATGGGCAACGTCGAGAAGCTGAACGGCTATCGCCGGGATCTCGACAAGCTGGGCGTCGAGTTGTTGCCGCCGGACGTAAATAAATCGTCGGCGGAGTTCACCGTCGAGATCACGGCGGAGGGCAAGAAGGCGATCCGCTATGCGCTTGCGGCGGTGAAGGGCGTCGGCCGTGAGGCGATGCTGCGCCTGGCCGAGGAGCGGACGGAGAACGGACCCTACAAGGACCTTTTCGACTTCGCCGAGCGGCTCGACCAGCGCGTGCTGAACAAGCGCCTGCTGGAAAGCCTGGTGCGTGCAGGGGCCTTCGACACGCTGAACAAGAATCGAGCGCAGACCTTTGCCGCCGTCGAGTCGCTCACGCGGCATTCCCAGGCGACCCATGAATCGCGCGGCAGCAACCAGAACAACCTGTTTGGCGACGATACCGCACAGCGCCGGCCGCAACTGCCGAAGGTCCCGGACTGGGCACCGATGGAGCGGCTTCAGCAGGAATTCAGCGCCATCGGCTTCTATCTCTCGTCGCACCCGCTGGCCGCCTATGAACGCAGCCTGCAGCGTTTGGGCGTCTGCCGCGCCGCGGACCTACAGGCCGTTCTGACGCGCGGCTCTGGCGGTCGCATCAAACTTGCCGGCACGGTCATCGACCGCATGGAACGCACGTCCGCGAAGGGCAATCGTTTCGCCTTCGTGCAATGCTCCGACCAGTCCGGAGCCTTCGAGCTGATGGTGTTCAGCGAACTGCTGAGCAGCAAGCGGAACCTGTTGGAGACGGGACAGGCCGTGCTCGTGTCCGCCGATGGACGCCTCGATGGCGAACAGGTGAAGCTGACGGCGCAATCGGTGGAGAAGCTGGAAGACGCCGTGGTGAACGCCGCCGCCGGGCTACGGATCTCGATCAACGATCCTGTCGCCCTTGAAGCCTTGCGCAAGGCGCTGGACGGCAAGCGTGGAAAAGGCAGGGTGACGCTCGTCGTGCCGCTGGAGGAGCAGGACGCCGAGGCGGAAGTGGTGTTGCCGGGAACCTATTCGATCGCCGGCGGCCTGCGCGACACGATCGGCAGCCTGCCGGGGGTCGCGCAGGTGGAGGAGATTTGAGCCGCCAGCCAGGCCTTTTCGAAAGCCCGGCGCAGGAAGGCCTGATCCGTCCGAAGGCGCAGCAGGGCAGGGCGGGCGATGTGTGCAGGGCGGAGGCATCCCCTCTGCTCACGGCGCCAGATCTGCCGCCGCAAATCCACCTCGGCACGTCGTCCTGGTTTTTCCCCGGCTGGCGCGGGCTGATCTACGAGGGGATGCATCCGCAGGTGACGCTCAGCCGCAAGGGGTTGGCCGCCTATGGCACAATCCCGCTGCTGCGCACCGTCAGCCTCGACCGCACGTTCTACGCGCCGATCTCCGCGGTCGATTATGCCCGGTATGCCGGGCAGGTGCCGGCCGGCTTCAGCTTCGTCGTGAAGGCGCCGGCGCTGGTCTGCGATGCTGTCATGCGGGATGACGAGGGGCGCGGTCGGGTCCCTAACCCGCATTTCCTCGACGCCACGTTGGCTACCCGGGAATTCGTCCTGCCCTGCCTCGAAGGACTCGGGGAGAAGGCAGGACCGCTTGTCTTCCAGATTTCGCCGCTGCCGCGCGGTCTTGTCGACGAACCGGCGGTGCTGATCGATCGGCTGGAGGCCTTCTTTGCCGGGCTGACACGCGAACTGGCCCGCCGCGAGCCTCTTTACGCACTTGAGCTGCGCAATCCGGAACTCGTGACTCCGCGCCTGATGCGCATGCTCGGACGGCTCGGGGTCCGCTATTGCGTCGGACTGCATGACCGGATGCCGGAGGTCGAACGCCAGGAAATGGCGCTGCGGGCACTGGATGGCGATACGCCCGGAGACCTCGTGGTGCGCTGGAACCTCCATCGCGGCTTCCTCTACCAAGCGGCCAAGCAGCGCTACGAGCCGTTCGACCGGCTGGTGGACGAGGACCTGGAGACCCGTCGCACCCTTGCCAGGATGGCGGTTGCCGCTTTCAAGGCCGGCCGAAAGGTCTGGATCACCGCCAACAACAAGGCGGAAGGCTGCGCCCCGCTGTCGCTTCTCGAACTGGCTCGGGAAATCGACAAACTCGTCGCGTAAGCCATTGATTTTACTGACACTTGCATTTGGGAAAACGAAGGACTAGAAACGCGCCACTTCGCACGCGGGTTTTGCGGTCGACGGGGAGACATCCCGCCGCTCGCTCCGGTGTTCCCAAGGTCCTTCCGGCCAAGGGGACGGCGCCCGCGGAGGCTCAACCGGAAAAGGAGAACGGCATATGACGATGCCGACGTTTACCATGCGCCAGCTGCTCGAAGCCGGCGTCCATTTCGGCCACCATACGCGCCGCTGGAACCCCAAGATGAAGCCGTACCTGTTCGGGGTGCGCAACGGGGTGCACATCATCGACCTGACCAAGACCGTGCCGCTCCTGGAGCAGGCGCTGCGCCAGGTCCGTGACGTGGTGGCAAGCGGCGGCCGTGTCCTGTTCGTCGGCACGAAGTCGGCGGCCGCCGACCGCGTCGCCGAGGCGGCCAAGCGCTGCGGCCAGTATTACGTGAACCACCGCTGGCTGGGCGGCATGATCACGAACTGGCAGACCATCTCCGCTTCGATCAAGCGTCTGCGCGAGCTCGACGAGCGCCTGAAGGGCGACGTCGTCGGCCTGACCAAGAAGGAACAGCTCGACCTGACGCGCGAGCGCGACAAGCTCGAGCGCTCGCTGGGCGGCATCAAGGAGATGGGGGGCACCCCCGACCTGCTGTTCATCATCGACACCAACAAGGAGTCGATCGCCGTTCAGGAAGCCCGCAAGCGCGGCATTCCGATCGTGGCGGTGCTCGACAGCAACTCCGATCCGGACGGCGTCGATTTCCCGGTCCCTGGCAACGACGACGCGATCCGCGCGGTGTCGCTCTACTGCGACCTCTTCTCGGGCGCCGTGCTCGACGGCATCCGTGCCGAGATCGCGGCCAGCGGCGGCGATCTCGGTGATCTGACCGAGCAGCCGGCCGAGGAGATTCCGGCGGCTGAGGAAGCTACCGGCACCGAGGCTGCGCCGGCGGCCTAGTCCGGACCCTCGCTCAAGAGACATTACGGGGCCGGTCGGAAGACCGGCCCTTGTCACAACGATAGTCACACCGATTGGCGTCCCGCTCGGGCGCCACCCAAGCTGCACCAAACGGAGCACGATATGGCTGAGATCACCGCATCGCTCGTCAAGGAACTGCGCGAGAAGACCGGCGCGGGCATGATGGACTGCAAGAAGGCGCTGGGCGAGACCGGTGGCGACCTCGAGAAGGCCGTCGACTGGCTGCGCACGAAGGGCCTGTCGGCCGCGTCCAAGAAGGCCGGTCGCGTTGCGGCCGAGGGTCTCGTGGGCGTCGCCGCTTCCGGCACCAAGGGCGCCGTCATCGAGGTCAATGCCGAGACCGACTTCGTCGGCCGCAACGAGCAGTTCCAGAAGTTCGTCGCCACGGCGACGAAGATCGCCCTCGAGCAGGGCGGCGACCTGGCCAAGGTCGCGGCGGCGCCGTTCCCCGATACCGGACGCGACGTGCAGGGCGAGCTCACCAACCTGATCGCCACGATCGGCGAGAACATGACGCTGCGCCGCACGGCGGCGCTGTCGGTTTCCGACGGCGTCGTGGTCGCCTACACCCACAACGCCGTGGCGCCGGACCTCGGCAAGATCGGCGTGCTGGTCGCGCTCGAGTCGACGGGCGACAAGGCCAAGCTCGCGGCGTTCGGCAAGCAGCTCGCGATGCATGTCGCGGCGACGAACCCGCAGTCGCTGACGGTCGATGCCCTCGACGCCGCGCTGATCGAGCGCGAGCGCGCCGTCCTGGCCGAGAAGGCCGGGCAGAGTGGCAAGGCGGCCGACATCGTCGCCAAGATGGTCGAGGGCGGCCTGCGCAAGTTCCACCAGGAAGTCGTGCTGCTCGAGCAGGCCTTCGTCATGGACGGCAAGACCAAGGTTTCCAAGGTCGTCGAGGACTCCGGCAAAGAGGTCGGCGCCCCGGTCAAGCTCGTAGGCTACCTGCGCTTCGCCCTGGGCGAGGGCATCGAAAAGAAGGCCGAGGATTTTGCGGCCGAGGTGGCTGCCCAGCTCAAGAAGTAGTATGAGCTTAGGCATCGGCGCGCGAGCAGAACGCTCGCGCGCCCAATAGACACAAACATCAGAGGCATCTGATGCCGTCGGGTCCCCGCTATCGCCGCGTCCTACTGAAGCTCTCCGGGGAGGGCCTCATGGGCAATCGGGAATACGGCCTCGATCCGGACATGGTCGCCATGGTCGCGCAGGAGGTCAAGACCGTCCACGCGATGGGTGTCCAGGTCTGTCTCGTGATCGGAGGCGGCAACATCTTCCGCGGCGTCTCCGCCGCCGCGTCCGGCATGGATCGCGCGAGCGGCGACTACATGGGCATGCTGGCGACCGTGATCAATTCTCTGGCCATGCAGAGCGCTCTCGAGCGCCAGGGCCTGCAGACCCGCGTCCAGTCGGCCATTCCCATGACGACCGTCTGCGAACCCTACATCCGGCGCCGCGCCGCGCGGCACATGGAGAAGGGACGTGTGGTGATCTTTGCCGCCGGTACCGGCAATCCTTTCTTTACCACGGATACCGCTGCGGCCCTCCGCGCGGCTGAAATGGAAGTCGACGGGCTGCTCAAGGGAACGCAGGTCGACGGCGTCTATTCGGCAGATCCGCGCAAGGACAAGTCGGCCAAGCGCTACGACACGCTGAGCTACATGGAGGTCCTTTCCCGGGATCTCCAGGTCATGGATGCGTCGGCGATTTCGCTGGCGCGGGAGAACCGGATACCCATCATCGTGTTCGACATCCACAAGCCCGGCGCGTTTGCCGAAGCGATGCGCGGGCAGGGGACATTCACGATCATCAAGGACGAGACGTGACGATGACAGCCGATATCAAGGAACTCGAGAAGCGCATGCAGGGCGCGCTGGACGCGCTGAAGAAGGAATTCACCGGCCTGCGGACCGGTCGCGCGTCGGTCAACCTGCTCGACCCCGTCATGGTGGAAGCCTACGGCCAGCGCATGCCGCTCAACCAGGTCGGTACGGTGAGTGCGCCCGAGCCGCGACTCCTGACCGTGAGCGTGTGGGACAAGGGCCTTGTCACGCCGACGGCCAAGGCGATCCGCGAAGCGGGACTCGGTCTCAATCCGGCACCGGACGGACAGACGATCCGCATCCCGATCCCCGAGCTCACCACGGAACGTCGCAACGAACTCGCCAAGCTCGCGCACAAATACGCCGAGCATGGGCGCGTCGCCGTCCGCAACGTGCGTCGGGACGGCATGGAAGGCCTGAAGAAGGCCGAGAAGGATCACCAGATCTCGCAGGACGAGCATCGTCAGAAGGCCGACGAGGTCCAGAAGCTGACGGATCGCTACGTGAAGCTGGTCGACGAGGCCCTGGCTCACAAGGAAAAAGAGATCAAGACCGTCTGATGTCGACTGCGCCGCTGCCTGCCAGTCCAGACGGAGCCGCCGTGCCGCGGCACGTGGCCATCATCATGGATGGCAATGGACGGTGGGCGAAGGCACGCGGGTTGCCGCGCGTCGCAGGACATCGCCGCGGTGCGGACGCCGTTCGAAGGATCGTGCGGAGCGCCGGCGAACTGGGCGTTCCCATGCTCACGCTCTTCGCCTTCTCGACGGAGAACTGGCGTCGTCCTGCCGACGAGGTCTCGGACCTCATGGGGCTGTTGCGGCACTATCTGAAGAACGAGCTGGAAGAACTGAGCCGCAATGGCGCACGTCTGCGCGTGATCGGCAGCCGATCCGGGCTTGCCGGCGACATCGTAAGCGATATCGCGGAGGCCGAACGCACGACGGCGGGAAATCGCCGGATCGACGTGAATATCTGCCTAAACTATGGCGCACGCGACGAGATCGTCGGGGCTGCGCGCAGCCTGGCGCGTCGCGTGGCTGCCGGCGAACTCAAGCCGGAGCAGATCGACGAAGCGAGCTTCGAGGCCGAGCTGCTGACCGGCGGCCTACCGGATCCTGACCTGCTCATCCGCACCAGCGGAGAGCAGCGGATCAGCAATTTCCTGTTGTGGCAGTGTGCCTACACCGAACTCGTCTTCGTCGATACGCTCTGGCCCGATTTCGGCAAGGAGCATCTGGACCAGGCGATCGCCGAGTTCCGTCGGCGCGAGCGGCGATATGGCGGCACCGGCGACTGACCCGGCCAAAGGGGCGGGCGGCCGGCGGTTCGGCGGTCTGCTGGTCCGCGTGGCCTCCGCGGTCGTGCTCGGCCCGCTGCTGCTGGCAGCGGTCTGGTACGGCTATCCGTGGATCGATCTCGCCGCGGCGTTGGCCGCACCGGTGATGATCTTCGAGTGGACGAGGCTCACCCGCGGCAGCATCCCGCTGCGGCTCGCTTCCTACATCTACAGCCTTCTCGCGCTGGCCGCCCTGCTGTGGCTGCGCCATCAGCCGGCCAGTGGCCGGGAGACGATCCTCTGGGTGCTGGCCTGCGTCTGGGCGACGGACGTGGGAGCCTACTTCGTCGGTCGCGCCGCCGGCGGCGCGAAGCTGGCGCCGCGGATCAGCCCGGGCAAGACGTGGTCCGGCCTGATCGGCGGCATGGCGTGGGCCGCCGCCGCAAGTGCCGCCATGGGCTACGTGTTCGATCTTGGCCACACGGTCTCGCTCGCGGTGGTCGGGGCTGTCCTGGCCGTGGTCGCACAGGCGGGCGATCTGCTCGAATCGGCCGCCAAGCGGCGGGTCGGGGTGAAGGATAGCGGCCGCCTCATTCCCGGACATGGAGGGTTGCTGGACCGCGTGGACGGCTTGATCGCCGTTCTCGTCGCCGTCGGTGCCGCCCGGTTTGTCGCCGGTGGCGCGTGGCCCTGGACATGAGCGGTTGGCGGGCTCCTTCGGTCGAGCAGCCGAGACATGTGACCATTCTGGGGTCGACCGGCTCCGTCGGTCAGAGCACGGTGGACCTCATTGCGCGCAATCCGGCCGCCTACCGGGTCGAGGCGTTGGTCGCCGGATCGTCCGTCGAATTGCTGGCAGGCCAGGCACGTCAGCTGCGGGCGAAGCTGGCCGTCGTGGCCGATCCCGGCCGCTACCTCGCCTTGAAGGAGGCGCTGGCGGGAACGGCGATCGAAGTGGCCGCGGGGCCGCAGGCGGTCGTCGAGGCCGCCGAGCGTCAAGCGGAGTGGGTGATGGCGGCCGTCGTGGGATTTGCCGGGCTGGCGCCGACCCTCGCGGCGGCGCGGCGCGGCGCGATCGTCGCCCTGGCGAACAAGGAAGCCCTCGTGTGCGCCGGACGCCTGCTTCTCGATGCGGTGCACGAGTCGGCCGGCGTCCTGTTGCCCGTGGACTCCGAGCACAATGCCATTTTCCAGGTGTTCGAGCCGGAACAGCGGCATGCCATCGACCGGCTGATCCTGACCGCGTCGGGCGGCCCTTTCCGCAACTGGTCGCTGGCCGACATGGCGTCGGCGTCGCCCAAGCAGGCGCTGGCTCATCCGAACTGGGACATGGGCGCGAAGATCTCCATCGATTCGGCCACGATGATGAACAAGGGCCTCGAGTTGATCGAAGCCCAGCTGCTCTTCGACCTGCCCGAGACGCAGGTCGAGATCGTCGTCCATCCCCAATCGGTCATCCATTCCATGGTCGCCTACCGCGACGGCTCCGTGCTGGCCCAGCTCGGGACGGCAGACATGCGGGTGCCCATCACGCATGCGCTTGGGTGGCCGGCACGGATGGAGGGGCCGGCGGCACGGCTCGACTTCACGCAGCTTTCGGCGCTGACGTTCGAGCGGCCCGATTCTGGCCGCTTTCCGGCGCTACGGCTCGCGCGCGAGGCGCTGGTGACCGGAGGACTCGCACCGGTCGTGCTCAATGCGGCGAACGAGGCGGCTGTGGCGGCGTTCCTTGCTGGACGGATCGGCTTCCTGGATATCGCGCGCACTGTCGAGGACGTGATGGCCGAAACGGCGGAAATCGCAAGCCCGATAGAGTCGTTGCAGCATGTGCATGCTGCCGATCACGAGGCCCGCCGCAAGGCGGAGAGCAGGTGCCGCATCCTGGCGCCGTCGGTTTGAAATAGAATGCAGTTCGTGGTCCATTGAAGCATGCAAGGCCTCGTCAGCGTTTTTACGACTTACCTGCCTTACTTCGTCCTGGTGCTGACGCTGCTCGTGTTCGTGCACGAATACGGCCACTACTGGGTCGGCCGGCAGTTCGGCGTGCATGCCGAGGTTTTCTCCATTGGCTTCGGGCCTGAGCTGTTCGGCTGGACGGACCGGCGCGGCACGCGCTGGAAAGTGTCGGCGATCCCGCTCGGCGGCTATGTGAAGTTCCTTGGCGACAGCGACGAGACGAGCGCGACGCCGAGTGGCGAGCCTCTTTCCGCCGCGGACCGGCGCCGCGCGTTTTTTAGCCAGCCGCTCTACGCCCGCGCGGCGGTGGTGCTGGGAGGCCCGTTCGCCAACCTCATCTTCGCCTTCCTGCTGCTGACGGCGGTCTTCTTCTTCGCCGGCGAGCCGCATTCGCCCACGACGATCGCCGTTGATGCCAACGGTCCGGCGGCGAAGGCGGGCCTGCGCACGGGCGATCAGCTCGTGAAGCTGGCCGGCAGCCGCATCAACCGCTTCGAGGACATCCAGGACTCGCAGTTCCTCTATTGGGCGAAGCCGATGGAGGTCGAATATCGCCGGGGCGGGCAGACCCTCCATGGCGAGATCGTCCCCAAATATTGCGAACGCACGGATCGTTACAACAACACCATCCGCTACGGCGATCTTGGGATCGAGCAGATGATCCGCCCGGTGGTCGGCGGCTTCGTGGCGGGGAGTCCGGCCGAGGCAGCGGGGCTCAAGGTGGGCGACCGCCTGCTGGAAGTCGACGGTCGGCCGGTCGAATATTTCTCCCGGATCCCCGAACTGATCGGAGCCAAGGCCGGGCAACCCATCACGGTAAAGTACGAGCGCGATGGCCGTGTTCTCGACACCTCGGTCGTTCCTATCGCCGACAAGGCGGTGGATTGCGCGGGGCAGGAATATACCGTCGGTCGCCTTCGCATCCGCCCGGCGAGTGTTACCGAGTTCCGCAGCCATGACCTGATCGGCGCCATGGGCGCAGGTGTACGTGCGGTGTGGGGAATGACCACGATGTTCTATACATCGATGGCGCAGATACTTACGGCGACACGGCCTGTGGATGAACTTGGAGGCCCGATCCGGATCGCCAAGGCGGCCGGAGAGGCCTCCTACGCGGGATGGGTAGGCATCCTCAACCTTGTGATCGCCTTGTCGGTCGTGCTCGGCATATTCAATCTGCTGCCCGTGCCGATGCTGGATGGCGGGCATCTCGCGATGTATCTCTACGAAGCGGTGCGGGGCAAACCCCTCAGCCTGAGGGCCCAGGAGATCGGACTGAAGCTCGGCTTCGCTCTTGTGATCGGCATGGCGCTCGTCGCAACCTTCAATGACATCAAGCTCTTGCTGCGCTGAGCTCAGACAATGGTGTGGGCAAGCTTGGGGAAAACAGGGGTAGCTAAGGAACCGAGGCCGGTTTATGAAGCTGCCTTCACGTCGTTGGCCATCGGAAGATCTAGGCGCCGGGGGTGAGGTTGATCATTCGTTGGGCCGTTCTGGTCGTCGCTGCAATTCTGGCATTTGGTTCCACCGCGTACGCGCAGCGTGGCGGTGCGGGCGTGATCTCGGGCATCCAGATTCAGGGCAATGTCCGCTCCGAAGCCGATACGATCCGTTCGTATCTGCAGCTCAAGCCGGGTGAGCCTTACGACGCGGCCGCCGCGGACAGGTCCCTGAAGGCACTCTTTGCGACCGGCCTGTTCTCGGACGTGTCGATCGAGATGCAGGGGACGACCCTCGTCGTGAAGGTCGTCGAGAACCCGATCATCAATCGCGTCGCCTTCGAGGGGAACGACAAGATCGAGGACGACAAGCTGCGCGACGAAGTGCAGTCGAAACCTCGGCAGGTCTTCACGCGTGCCCGCGTTCAATCCGACGTCGAACGCATCCTGACGATCTATCGGCGCAGCGGCCGGTACAACGCGTCGGTCGAACCCAAGATCATCAAGCTGGATCAGGGCCGTGTCGATCTCGTGTTCGAGATCAACGAGGGCAGCGTCACCGGCGTGAAGCGCATCAGCTTCGTGGGCAACGAGGCTTTCGGCGACGGGACGCTGCGCGGCCGCATCCGCACGACGGAGAGCGCCTGGTGGCGCTTCCTGACGTCGGACGACCGTTTCGATCCGGACCGGCTCAACCTCGACCGCGAGCTGCTCCGCAAGTTCTACCTGTCCGAGGGCTATGCCGATTTCCGCGTGGTTTCGGCTGTCGCCGAGCTTGCGCCCAATCGCGAAGGCTTCTTCATCACCTTCACGATCAGCGAGGGCGAGCGCTACAGGTTCGGCAAGGTCGACGTCACGAGCCGCTTCCAGGGGCTGGATGTCGACGTGCTTCGCTCCTTCGTGACCTTCTCGGAAGGCGAATGGTACGACGCCGACGAAGTCGAGAAGTCGGTTTCCAACATATCCGAGGCGGTGGGTTCGCTCGGCTATGCCTTCGTCGAGGTTCGACCCAATGTGCAGCGCAACAAGGACACCAAGACCGTCGACGTCACGTTCGACGTACAGGAAGGTCCACGCGTTTACGTCGAGCGCATCAACATCTCCGGCAACACGCGCACGCTCGACAAGGTCATTCGGCGCGAGTTCCGGTTGGCAGAGGGCGACGCCTTCAGCACGGCGAAGGTGCGCCGCAGCCAGCAGCGCCTGAGAAACCTAGGCTTCTTCGAGAAGGTCGATATCTCGGCCTCGCCGGGCTCCTCGCCCGACAAGACGAACCTCGAGGTGCAGGTCGTCGAGCAGAGCACCGGCGAAATCTCGTTCGGCGCCGGCTACTCGACCTCGGCGGGCATCGTCGGCGACATCGCCGTCAAGGAACGCAACCTTCTCGGCAAAGGCCAGGAGCTGCGCGTCGGCCTGTCGCTCGGAACGTTGAGCACGATGGTCGACCTCGGCTTCACGGAGCCGTACTTCCTCGATCGTCAGGTCTCGGCCGGTTTCGACATCTTCCGGACGTCGAACAATCGGCAGAACATCGCGAGCTACAGCGATCGCAGTCTGGGCTTCGCGTTGCGTGGCGGTTGGGCTTATTCGGAGAACCTTCGCCAGCTCGTGCGCTACACGCTGCGTCAGACCGACATCTACAACGTGCAGTATTGGGCGTCGCCGATCATCCAGCGCAGCGCCGGCACCCAGGTCGTCTCGGAACTGGCGGAGACGCTGATCTGGGACACGCGCGACCAGCGACTGAACACGACCAAGGGCTTCATGGTCCGCAGCACGGTGGCGGCCGCTGGCCTGATCGGCACGGAGCAGTATCTCCGCGTCACAGCCGATGCCGTTTACTACTATTCGATCTTCGACGATGTCGTGGCGTCGATCGGCGGTTCTCTGGGAATGGTGACGCCGTTCAGCAACTCGTATCTCCGGCTGAACAACCTGTTCTACATCGGTGGCGACACGCTGCGCGGATTTGCGGTCGGCGGTATCGGCCCTCGCGACGCCAACACGACCGATGCGCTGGGCGGCCAGTATTACTACACAGGCACGGCAGAGCTCTCCTATCCGCTTCCCTTCATCCCGAAGGAAGTCGCGCTGCTGGGCAAGGCGTTCATCGATGTCGGGTCGCTGTGGGGCGTCCAGTCCCAGACCTACCAATACTCGAGCGTGCTCGACAGCCAGCTGATGCGCGTGGCGAGCGGTGTCGGCATCCAGTGGGTGTCGCCGTTCGGGCCCATCCGGATCGACTATGCATGGCCGATTCAGTATGAGCCGTGGGACAAGAGGCAGAACATCAGGTTCAGCTTCGGGACGCGATTCTGACGGAGAGGCCGCGGCAATGAACGCGCAGACCGAAAAGACAAGCCAGGCCACGGCAAGTTCGGTGGACATCAAGCGTATCCTGCAGATGATCCCGCACCGCTATCCGATGCTGATGGTGGACCGCGTCATCGACATGCAACTCGACCAGAGTGCCGTCGGCATCAAGAACGTCACGATCAACGAACCCTTCTTCCAGGGGCACTTTCCTGCCGAGCCGGTCATGCCGGGCGTCCTTGTCGTCGAAGCCATGGCACAGACGGCCTGTGTCCTGGTCGTGTCGACCTTCGGGTCCGATTCGGAAGGCAAGCTCGTGTATTTCATGTCGATCGACGGCGTTCGTTTCCGCCGCCCGGTCGTGCCGGGGGACCGGCTCGAACTGCACGTCCAGAAGGTGCAGAGCCGCGCCAACGTCTGGAAGTTTGAAGGCAAGGCGATCGTCGACGGCAAGGTGGCCGCCGAGGCGACCTTCGCTGCCATGATCCGCGACAGGTAGGGAGGGGTACGATGCCCGATACCGCAGCCAACTATCGCATGCTCCACACGATGATCCGCGTTAAGGATCTCGACAAGTCGCTTGCGTTCTATACCGGCCCGATGGGCATGAAGCTGCTGCGCAAGCGGGACGTTCCCGACGGCAAGTACAGCCTGGCCTTTGTCGGCTACGGCGACGAACCGGAGCACTGCGTGGTCGAGCTGACCTATAATTGGGAGCAGGAAAAGCCGTACGAACTCGGCACCGGGTTCGGCCATCTCGCGATTGGCGTGCCCGACGTCTACAAGCTCTGCGAGGACGTAACGAAGGCGGGCGGCAAGGTCACCCGTGCGGCCGGTCCGGTGAAGTTCGGGACCACCGTCATTGCGTTCGTGGAAGATCCCGATGGCTACAAGATAGAGCTGATCGAGCGCAAATAGCGGCCAGCCGGCTGCGGACAGAGCCGGCTTCAAGACTTAGAAAACGCGCCACTCCGCAAGGACCAGCGTCACGAGCGCCAGCCCCAGGCCGGCGACGATGACGCGTGTCAGGATATTGGGACGGCGGAAATTGTCGTTGGCCGGTCGGCCAAGCCGCACGACGCGCGGCATGGCTTTGGGCCTGTGTGCCGCCGCCCAGGCTATTGCCTGGCGCGGCTCGTGCGATGTTCTCGCCATTATGGTTCTCGCTTCCTCCCGAGGGCAGCGAACGTCTGCTACCCGCGCATGTGCAGCGGCTTGTAGGGCCGCTCGGTCTGGCCGTTGTAAAGCTGACGCGGGCGGCCGATCTTCTGGTCCGGATCCTCGATCATCTCGTTCCACTGCGACACCCAGCCAACGGTGCGGGCCACGGCGAACAGAACCGTGAACATCGAGGTCGGGATGCCGATCGCGCGGAAGATGATGCCCGAGTAGAAGTCGACGTTCGGGTACAGCTTCTTCGAAACGAAGTAATCGTCCTTGAGGGCGATTTGTTCCATCTCCATCGCGAGTTCGAGCAGCGGGTCGTGCTGGATGCCGAGGGAGGTGAGCACCTCGTGGCAGGTCTGGCGCATCACCTTGGCGCGAGGATCGTAGTTCTTGTAGACGCGGTGGCCGAAGCCCATGAGGCGGGTGTGATCGGCCTTGTCCTTCACGCGGGACAGGAAGCCCGGGATGTTCTGCTTGCCGCCGATCTCGTTCAGCATGTTGATGACGGCTTCGTTGGCGCCGCCATGGCTCGGACCCCACAGCGAAGCGATGCCGGCCGCGATGCAGGCGAACGGATTGGCGCCCGAGGAGCCGGCGAGGCGGACCGTGGACGTCGACGCATTCTGCTCATGGTCGGCGTGCAGCATGAGGATGCGGTCCATCGCCTTCTCGACGATGGGGTTGACCTCGTATTCCTCGGCCGGAACCGAGAACATCATGCGCAGGAAATTGGCGGCGTAGGAGAGGTCGTTCTGCGGATACACGAACGGCTGACCCACCGAGTACTTGTAGGCCATCGCCGCGATCGTCGGCATCTTCGCGACGAGGCGATAGGAGGCCACCATCCGCTGGTGCGGATCGTTGATGTCGAGCGAGTCGTGATAGAAAGCCGAAAGCGCGCCGACGACGCCGCAGCAGATCGCCATCGGATGCGCGTCGCGGCGGAAGCCGCGATAGAACTGGCTGATCTGCTCGTGCACCATCGTGTGCATGGTGATGTCTTGAACGAACTTCGCCTTCTGCGTCTTGTTCGGCAGGTCGCCCTTCATCAGCAGGTAGGCGACATCCATGAAGTCGCTCTGCTCGGCAAGGTCGGAGATGTTGTAGCCGCGGTGGAGCAGCAATCCTTCGTCGCCGTCGATATAGGTGATCTTCGAGCCGCACGAACCGGTCGACGTGAAACCCGGATCGTAGGTGAACATGCCGGACTCGCCGTAGAACTTGCGAATGTCGACCAGGCGCGGTCCGATCGTGCCGTGGATGATCGGCATCTCGTAGGATTTGCCGGTTTCGTTGTCGGTCAGCGTCGCGGTCGATTTGGCCATTGGGTGAACTCTTTCAGGCTCGATTCAAGCAAGGCGCGCGCTCCCCGCGGGGGCCGTTCGCCGGTTCGGCGGCACCCTAACAAGACCCCAAACAAGGCGCAATTGTGCAGCCGCGCCGCTATTTCGCGGGGCGTCGATTCCGAAGTATTCGCCCGTCGAGCAGAGCGAGGGCGAGACCAATCAGCAGCATGCCGGCGAACTGCCGCGGCAGCAGCCGCTCGTCCAGGAAAAGCGCGCCGAGCAGGATCGCGGTGACAGGTATCAGGAACGTAACCAGCAGGAGATTGGTCGGGCCAGCTTCTGCGAGAATTCGAAAATACAGGACGTATGCGAGCGCAGTCGACAGCAGCGCGAGGCCGCCAAGCGCGGCCCAGGCGATATCCGACGGAAAAGCCGCCATGGCCCACGGCCGGTCGACCATCAGCATGATCGGCAGAATCAACATGGTGCTTGCCGTGACCTGTCCCGCAGCTGCGTCGAGCGGCGCCACGGCCATGCTTCTGAACCGGCGTCCGTAGATGCCGGCGAAAGCGTAGGAGAGCGCGGCTCCGAGGCAGGCGAACTGCCCCGCTGTACTCTGTCCGGACGCGGGCAGCGATGGTCCGACCAGCACGGCAACGCCACAGAGACCGACCAGCAACGCGACGAGCTTGCTGCCGCTGATCCGTTCGTCCTGCGTCGTGAAATGAGCAACCACCAGAGTGAAGAGCGGCGTGGTTGCATTCAGGATCGAGGCGAGGCCCGAGGCGATCTGCGTCTGCCCCCAGAAGATCAGGCCGAAGGGCAGGAGGTTGTTGAGCAGGCCCATCGCCACGAAGCTTCGCCACGGCGCGCCGGCCCGGAAGAGCGGGCGGCCGGAAACGGCGAGCACGATATTGAGCGCGAGTGCGGCGAAGCAGACGCGGCAGAACACCACCGTGAGCGGCTGCAATTCAGCCAGCGCCACCTTGGCGAAGAAGAACGATCCGCCCCACAGGACGGACAGCGACAGCAACCAGACCCACACGCGTGTGCTCATCGCCGCAGCGTGATGGCTGCCCGCGGCGGGTTCTATCCGGCAGCCGCTGGCAATCGCGCCTCATCCCGGAGCGTCGTAACTCTCAGTTCTGGACTTGCACCTTTGCCCAGGTGTCCCGCAGGTCGATCGTGCGGTTGAACACCAGAGCGTCCGACCGGCTGGAGAGGTCCGGGCAGAAATAGCCCAGCCGCTCGAACTGCACGGCTTCCCCTTGAGGTATCTCCGCCAACGAGGGCTCCAGCAACGCGCCCGAAAGGATTTCGAGCGAGCGAGGATTCAGATCGGCGTCGAGATCGCCACCGGCGCCCGGGTCAGGGCGGTTGAAGAGCATGCTGTACAATCGGACTTCGGCGGGACGTGCATCCCGGGCGGCCACCCAGTGCAGGGTGGCCTTCACCTTTCGACCGTCCGGCGCGTTGCCGCCGCGGCTCGCCGGATCGTAGGTGCAGCGCAGTTCGACCACGTTGCCGTCGGCGTCCTTGATGACCTCGCGGCAGGTGACGAGATAGGCGTAGCGCAACCTGACCTCTCGTCCGACCGCCAACCGGAAGAACTTGTTCGACGGGTTCTCCATGAAGTCGTCGCGCTCGACGAAGATTTCCCGGCCGAAGCGAAGGGTACGCGTGCCGGCGGCTGGATCTCCCGGATGGTTGACCGCCTCCAGCTCTTCGACATGATCTTCGGGAAAATTCTCGATCACGAGCTTGAGCGGTCGCAGGACCGCCATGCGCCGATGCGCCACCTGATTGAGCTGGTCGCGGATCGCGTGATCGAGCATGGCGAGATCGACGACGCTGTTGGCCTTCGACATGCCGATGCGCCGGACGAAGTCGCGGATCGCCTTCGGCGGCACGCCGCGTCGACGCAGGCCCGCGAGGGTCGGCATGCGCGGATCGTCCCAGCCGCTCACGATGCCGCGTCGTACCAGATCCGTCAGGTGGCGCTTGGAAAGGACGGTGTAGCCGATATTGAGGCGGGCGAATTCGGTCTGGCGTGGCCGCGCCGGCACCGGCAAGTGGTCGAGGAACCAGTCGTACAGGGGGCGATGGTCCGAGAACTCCAGGGTGCAAAGCGAGTGGGTGACATGTTCCAGCGCGTCGGACTGGCCATGTGCGAAATCATAGGTCGGGTAGATGCACCACTCGGTGCCGGTGCGCGGGTGAGACGCGTGCAGGATGCGATACAGGACGGGATCGCGCAGGTTCATGTTGCCGGACGCAAGATCGATCTTTGCGCGCAGCACGCAGGCGCCGTTCGGAAACTTGCCGGCGCGCATGTCGCGAAACAAGCCGAGATTGGTTTCCACCGAGCGGTCGCGATCTGGCGAGGCGCGTCCTGGTTCGGTCAGCGTGCCACGCATCGCCCGCATCTCCTCGGGCGGCGTGTCGTCGACATAGGCGAGGCCGACGCGAATGAGGTGCTCGGCCCAGTCGTACAACGTCTGGAAATAGTCCGACGCATGATACAGATGCTCGCCCCAGTCGAAGCCGAGCCAACGGACATCCCGCTTGATAGCGTCGATGTATTCCTGCTCCTCCTTCACGGGATTGGTATCGTCGAAGCGGAGATGGCAACGGCCGCCGGTTTCGGTCGCAATTCCGAAATTCAGGCAGATCGACTTTGCGTGGCCGAGATGCAGGTAGCCGTTCGGCTCCGGCGGAAAGCGGGTAACGATGCTCTGCACTTTTCCGCTCGCCAGATCCGACTGAACCAGGTCGCGAATGAAATCCCGCGCCTCTTCGTTCGCAGCGGCCTCCGGCATCGGCTTCTTGTCATCCATTACCTGTCTCCCGTTCAAGCGGCGGCCGCCAGCAAACGAACCTTGCTCTCGGCGGGCCCCAGCACGGCCAGCACTTCGAAGATGCCGGGCGAGGCGGTCGAGCCGGTCAGCGCGACGCGGAGCGGTTGGGCGACCTGGCCGAGCTTCAACCCGTTTGCCTCTGCGAACTCGCGCACGGCTTCTTCGAGCGCCTTTTCGCTCCAATCGCTCGCGTGCGGCTCGAGCGCCGGCGCGAGCTTCGCCATCACGGCACGGGCGTCGGGCGTGAGCAGTGCGCGGGCCTTGTCGTCGGCGATCGGCGGCGCGCCAGCGCGCGCATAGAAGGCAAGACCGTCCGCGAGTTCGATCAGGGTGCGCGCGCGCTGCTTTACGCCGGGGAGGCCGCGCACGATGCGCTCGCGGCCAGCGGCATCGATAGTGCCGAGCTTCTCCTCGAGGCGCGGCAGCACCAGCGGCAGCAGCTCGGCGTCGGGCGTCTCGCGCAGGTAGTGCGCGTTGAGGTTGGTGAGCTTGGCCATGTCGAAGCGCGAGGCCGACCGGCCGACACCATCGAGATCGAACCATTCGATCGCCTGCTGCGTCGAGATGATCTCGTCGTCGCCATGGCCCCAGCCGAGGCGCAGCAGGTAGTTGCGCAGGGCCGCCGGCAGGAATCCCATGTCGCGGTAGGCGTCCACCCCGAGTGCGCCATGTCGCTTGCTGAGCTTGGCGCCGTCGGGGCCGTGGATCAGCGGGATATGGGCATAGACCGGTTCCGGCCATCCCATGGCCCGGATGATCTGGAGCTGGCGGAAAGCATTGTTGAGATGGTCGTCGCCACGGATGACGTGCGTCACGCCCATGTCGTGATCGTCGACGACGACGGCCAGCATGTAGGTGGGGGTGCCGTCGGCACGCAGCAGGATCATGTCGTCGAGCTGCGCGTTCTCGACGGTGACTTCGCCCTGGACGGCATCCTTGATGACGGTCTGTCCGGTCTGCGGCGCCTTGAGGCGGATGACCGGCGCCACGCCGGCCGGGGCGTCCTTGGGATCGCGATCGCGCCAGCGACCATCGTACCGCACGGGCTTGCCGGCGGCCTTCTGCGCGGCCCGCATCTCGTCAAGTTCCTGGGGCGAGGCGTAGCAATGGTAGGCGTTGCCCGAGGCCAGCATCTGCTGGGCCACCTCGGCATGGCGGCCGGCGCGGGCGAACTGGTAGGTGACCTCGCCGTCCCACGGCAGGCCGAGCCAGGACAGCCCGTCGAGGATGGCGGCGATCGCCGGTTCGGTCGAACGCGCCCGGTCGGTATCCTCGATGCGCAAAAGGTACTTGCCGCCGTGATGCTTGGCGAACAGCCAGTTGAACAGGGCGGTGCGGGCGCCGCCGATATGAAGGTAGCCGGTCGGCGAGGGGGCGAAGCGTGTTACAACTGTCATGATCGTTGGATTTGGCCGCAATCTGGCCGAAAAATGAGGGCCGTAGGTAGGCGAGCGTGTCCGCCCTGTCAAACCCGCGCGGCTGGATCCTGGACCAGCTGGACGCCGAGCGCGACCGCTGGATGCTGTGGCTTCCGGTGGCGCTCGGCCTCGGGGTCGCGATCTACTACGAACTGCCGAGCGAGCCTCCCTTGTGGCTGGGGGCAGCCCTGGCCGGCGGAAGCCTGCTGGCGGCCTTGCTCGCGCCGGCCGGCGGCCTCGGCCGGGCGCTGGCGATCGCCGCCGTCGCGATGTCGGTCGGCTTCGGCGTCGTGGCGTGGCGGACGGCAAGCGTCGCGGCGCCGACCCTTGCCCGCCCGTTGTTCAGCATGAATGTGGAAGGACGCATCGCCGATATTCAGCGTCTCCCCGACGGCGTGCGAGTCGTGCTCGAGGGCGTCCGCCTGAAAGGTCGTGGCGCACCGCCGCCGGAGCTGACGCCGCTCAAGGTCCGTGTCTCGCTCAGCCGTGGCGCACCGCCCTTGACCGTGGGCGACCGCCTGCTGGTGCTGGCAAACCTGTCTCCGCCCGCCGGACCTGCCATGCCAGGAGCCTTCGATTTCCAGCGCGTCGCCTGGTACCTCCAGATCGGCGCCGTCGGGTATGCCCTCGCGCCGGCCACGATCGTCGACAAGGGGGAGCCCAGCGGCTTCGTGCGTGTCCTGGATGCCCTGCGGGCGCGTATCGTTCAGCGCATATTCGATGTCCTGCCCAATCCCGAAGGGGGCGTGGTCGCGGCCCTGCTCGCCGGCGAGCAGACCGCCGTCGACAAGAACGTGGCGCAGGACATGCGCGATTCGGGGCTCGCCCACATCATGTCGATCTCGGGCTTGCATATCGTGTTCGTCGTCGGTCTCGTGATGGGGATCGTGCGGTACGGCATCGCCCTGGTGCCGGCGCTCGCCCTGAGGGTCGATGCCAAGAAGATCGCTGCCGTCCTCGCGCTGATGGCAGCCCTTTTCTACACGGCGCTGGCGGGCGCGCCGGTCCCGGCGCAACGCGCCTGTGCCATGGCGGGCTTTGCGCTGATCGCCATCCTGCTCGACCGGACGGCCATCTCCCTGCGGCTCGTGGCCTGGTCGGCGGTGCTCGTGCTGCTGGTCGCGCCGGAGTCCCTCACGGGCGCGTCGTTCCAGATGTCGTTCGCTGCCGTGGTCGCCCTGGTGGCGGCATGGGAGGCCGCAGCGGGATGGCGTCGTCGCTTGCACGAGAGGGCAGACCTGTCCGGTCACCGGTGGGCATGGAAGCTGGCGGCGGCAGTCGGCGCCAGCCTGCTGACGACCCTGGTCGCGTCGGTCGCGACCGGTGGGTTCGCCGCCTACCATTTCAACCGGCTGTCGCTGCTGGGGGTGGTGGCCAACCTGCTGGGCGTGCCCCTGACCGGCTTCTGGATCATGCCGTGGGGGCTGGCGGCGATGCTTCTCATGCCTTTCGGTCTGGAGCAGATCGCTTTGGTGCCCATGGGATGGGGTGTCGAGGGGCTGAATGCCATCGCCCGTCACGTCGCCGCCTGGCCTGACTCGGCCACTCTCGTCCCCTCTCTGCCGGGTGCCTCGCTCTGGTTGATGACGGTGGGTGGCCTCTGGCTCTGTCTATGGCGGCGGCGCTGGCGCTATGCCGGCTTGCCGCTCGCGCTGTTCGGTCTGTTCCTCGCCCCGCCCCGCGCGCCGGACCTGCTGATGAGCGAGGACGGACGTGTGCTCGGCCTGCGCGACGAGCGCGGCGTGGTGCATGTGGCGTCGGCCCGTACCGACCGGTTCGTCACCGAGGCCTGGGCGCGTCGTGTCGGTCAGGAGGGGGCAAAACGATGGACGGTGAGTGCCGACCAGCAGGCCGCCGGCCTCGGCTGCGCGACAGGCCTGTGCCGATGGCGCAAGGGGCCGTGGCAGATCGCCCTCGTGAGCGACGAGGCGCGCCTCGCCGAGGCATGCGACAAGGCCGATATCGTGCTTTCCGTCGTGGATGCGCAGGGACGGTGTCGTGGTCCCCGAGTCGTCATAGATCGTCGCGATGCGTGGCGGGAGGGGGCACAGGCCCTGTGGCTGGACGAGCTGGGCGTTCGGCGGGAGACGGCCAACACGTTCCGCGGCGACAGGCCGTGGGTGCCCAACAGTCCCTCGCGGCAGTCGGCGCCGGTCAAGGCACCCGGCACATGATCGCCTGACGGATCAGTTGTAGCGGCGATACAAGCCGGCGAGCCGGCCCTGGATCTTCACGCGGTCGGGGCCGAAGATCCTTGTCTCGTAGGCGGCGTTGGCCGGTTCGAGGGCGACCGTGCCGCCCTTCTTGCGAAGACGCTTGAGCGTCGCTTCCGCATCGTCGATCAGGGCAACGACGATGTCGCCGTTATCGGCCGTGTCGGCGCTTCTGATGATCGCGATGTCGCCGTTCTGGATACCGGCCTCGATCATCGAATCGCCCTGGACTTCCAGGCAGTAATGCGCGCCCGACCCGAGCAGGGAAATGGGCACGTCGACCGTGGTGGAATTGTCGCGCAACGCCTCGATGGGCGTGCCTGCGGCGATGCGGCCGTACAGGGGAAGGCTGAGCGCCTGGGCCTCGTTGGCTGCCTGGATCGCTCCCGGGAGAGGCACGCGGTCGCCACGGACGACCTGCGGGACGAAACCTTCGCGGGTTTCCGCAAAGCCGCGCCGGGCCTCGGCGAGCAGGGGGGTGACGTTCGCAGCGGGCAGCGCCGCGGCATCCGGAAGCTTCAGGACCTGCAGCGCACGTGCACGATGCGGAAGCCGGCGCAGGAAGCCGCGCTCCTCGAGACCGGTGATCAGGCGGTGGATGCCCGATTTGGATTTGAGGCGCAGCGCTTCCTTCATTTCATCGAAGGAAGGGGACACACCGTCGTCGTTCAGCCGCTTGTTGATGAACAGCAGCAGTTCGTTTTGCTTGCGGGTCAACACCGTCTTCTCCCCGGAACGCCTACCAGATTTCGGAACAAATCCTGAAACCTGACACTTGTTCTAGTTTGGTTCCGGTTTGGGGTCAAGTTATCCCAAGGAAGACGGGGATCAGTAGGCCCCTTGTCCGCTGCGCAGGTCCACAACCTGAACGGTCTCGCCGGCCTTGCGGGCCGCCTCGTGGGGAGGCCGAACGAGGAGCGCATCGCATGCCGCCAGGACTGAGAGCATCGAACTGTCCTGAACGGGATCTGGTTCGACGATCAGCGAGCCGTCTGCAGCTTGCGACAACCGAGCGCGAACATAGTCCTCGCGCTGGTCGTTCTGCCTGACGTCGACCTTCAGGCGCGCCGGGACGGTCGTGACCAGACCACCGGCCTGCCCGAGCAGGCGTTCCATCGCAGGTCGCAGGAAGAGCAAGGCACAGACCATGGTCGATACGGGATTGCCGGGCAGGCCGAGCACACGTGCGCGATCGCGGGCGGCGAACATCAGCGGCTTTCCGGGGCGCATCGCGATACGCCAGAAATCCATCTCGAAGCCCTGCGCCTTGAGGGCCGCCTGGACGAGGTCGTGGTCGCCGACCGAGGCGCCGCCAAGCGTGATCAGGAGATCGTGCTGCGCGCCGGCCGCGATGCTGTCCTCGATCGTCTTTGCATCGTCGCGCGCGATGTCGAACAGGGTCGGCTCGCCGCCCCACCCGCGGACCAGCGCCGCGACGGCGATGCCGGAGGAAGACACGATCTGGTTGCGCCCGACGGGCTCGCCGGGCAGCACGAGTTCGTCGCCGGTCGAGAGGATGGCGACGCGCGGCTTGCGGCGTACCGAAAGCCACGGGAAGTTCATCGCAGCGGCAAGTGCAATGTCCCGGGCAGTCAGGGTCCGCCCGGCCGGGAGCGGCGTGTCGCCCGTGCTGAAATCGAGACCCGCCCTGCGGATGTGTTTGCCGACAGTGGGCGCCTCTAGGATCGTGATGCGGTTGCCGTCTGCTTTGGTGTCCTCCTGGATGACAATGGAATCGGCGCCCATCGGCAGGGGACCGCCGGTGAAGATGCGGACCGTCTCGCCGGCTTGCAGCGCCGCATCGTAGGAACCGCCGGCGGGCGCCTGCCCGACCAGGGTGAGCGTCGACGGTGCAGCCGGTACGTCTGCAGCGCGAACGGCATATCCATCCATGGCCGACAGATCGGCCGGCGGCTGGGTCAGGCGCGCGGCCGGAGACGCTGCAAGGACACGACCCGCGGCGTCGGCAATCGAGACGCTTTCCGCCGGCAGGGGCTCGAAGGCGGCAACGATCCTGGCGTGTGCGTCGCGGACGGAAAGCATCAGGAATCCCTCGTCATGGGTCCACCGGGGCGATCGGATCGGTCGCGCCCATGCCTGTCTGGCGGTTATCCGGCATGCCACGTTCCGGACTTGCCGCCTGATTTGTGCAGGAGGCGGACTTCGGAGATCGTCATCCCGCGGTCGACCGCCTTGCACATGTCGTAGACGGTGAGGGCGGCGACGGACGCCGCCGTCAGTGCCTCCATCTCGACCCCAGTCCGGCCTTTCAGCTTGCAGGTCGCCTCGATGTCGACGGCCTTGCGCTTCGCATCGAGGGACAGCTTGACGTCGACGGACGACAGCGAGAGCGGATGGCAGAGCGGGATCAGGTCGGGCGTCTTCTTCGCTGCCATGATGCCGGCCAGCTGTGCCACGGCCAGCACGTCGCCCTTCTTTGCCTTCTTGTCGCGGATCAGCTTCAGCGTCGCGGCCTGCATGGTGACGGTGGCGCGTGCGACCGCGATCCGTTCCGTGATGTCCTTGTCGCCGACATCGACCATGCGGGCGTTGCCGGTCGCGTCGAAATGGGTGAGGGCGGGCTTGCGGCTCACGCAGCGCCTCGTTGCGCATCCGGCGCCAGGATCTCGCGCACCGCCGTCTCGACGTCGGGCTTCCGCATGAAGCTCTCGCCGATCAGGAAAGCGGCCGCGCCGACCTTCGCCATGCGCGCAAGGTCGGCCGGCGTGCCGAGACCGCTCTCGGCAACAAGCACGCGATCGCGCGGCACTTTGGGCGCCAGCGCTTCGGTGGTCGCAAGGTCGACGGCAAGCGTCTTGAGGTTGCGGTTGTTGACGCCGACGAGGTCCGCATCGATGCGCAGGGCGCGTTCCAGTTCGGGCGCGTCGTGGACTTCGACCAGCACGTCCATGTCCCAGCGGTGCGCGAGCTTGGCGAGATCGCTCGCCATCGCGTCGTCGAGGCAAGCCATGATCAGAAGGATGCAGTCGGCGCCGAGCGCGCGCGCCTCGGCAACCTGGTAGGGATCGACCATGAAGTCCTTGCGCAGCACCGGCAGCGAGCAGGCGTTGCGCGCCTGCACGAGAAACTCGTCCTTGCCCTGGAAATAGGGTTCGTCGGTCAGTACGGACAGGCAGGACGCGCCACCGCGTTCGTACGCGCGCGCGAGGGAGGGCGGGTCGAAGTCGGCCCGGATCAGGCCCTTGCTGGGGGACGCCTTCTTGATCTCGGCAATCAGCCCGTAGCGACCGCTGGCGATGGCGCGCTTGAGCGCGGCCGCGAAGCCGCGCGGCTTGTCCGCCGCCTGTGCCGCCGCCTCGACATCGGCGAGCGGGCGGGCCGCCTTGCGCGCGGCGATGTGGCGGCGCTTGTCGGCCACGATCCGGGCGAGCGTGTCGCTCATGAGCAGATCCTCTTCAGATTTTCCAGGGCGGCGCGCGCCTTGCCACTGTCGATCGAGGCGGCCGCGAGGTGCGCTCCTTCCCTGAGATCGCCTGCCTTGCCGGCGACCATCAGGGCGGCGGCACTGTTCAGAAGGACGATATCGCGAAACGCGTTCCGTTCGCCGGCGAGCACCTTGTGGATCGCCTCCGCATTGTGGGCCGCACCGCCACCCTTGAGCGCCGCAAGCGTCGTCCGTCCGACCCCGATATCTTCGGGGGCGATTTCGATCTCGGAGACTTTCCCGCCGTCCAGCGAGGCCGCCCAGCTCGTTGTGGTGGTGGTGAGTTCGTCCATGCCGTCCTGGCCATGGACGACGAGCGCCCGCTCCAGGCCGAGCTGGCCCAGCGCCTCGGCGACCGGGCGGACCCAACGACGGTCGAACACGCCGACGAGCTGGCGCTTCACGAGCGCCGGGTTCGACATCGGGCCGAGCAGGTTGAAGATCGTGCGGGTGGGGGCGAGTTCGACGCGCGGTCCCGCGACATTGCGCATGGCACTGTGATGTCGCGGCGCCATGAGGAAGCAGACATTCGTCTCGGCCAGGGCTTTCTCCAGCGTCTCGATCGGCAGCTCCAGGCCGATGCCGAGGGCCGAGAGCACGTCTGCCGAGCCGGACTTGGACGTGAAGGCCCGGTTTCCGTGCTTGGCGACCGGGACACCTGCGCCCGCCACGACGAAAGCGGAGCAGGAGGAGACGTTGTAGGTCCCATGGTGGTCGCCGCCGGTACCGACAATGTCGATGGCGCCGTCGGGCGCGTGGACCCGCTGCACCTTCGACCGCAGGACCCGTGCACCGCCCGCCAGCTCGTCCGCAGTTTCGCCGCGCACCTTCAATCCCATCAGGAATGCGCCCATCTGGGCCGGCGTGGCGTTGCCCGAGGTCATGATGTCGAAGGCGCGCTCGGCCTCCGCGATGCCCAGAGCCTGACCGTTGCCCACCTTGGCCAGCAGGCCTCGGAAATCGTCGATATCGCCGCTCACCGGAACTCCGTACCCCAATTGCCTCTTGCCCGCCCGGGCGGGGGGCGCGTAGCTATATCACATGGCTGACGAACTCATCCTCAAGGTCACTGGCATGGATTGCGACGGCTGCGTAAAGGCCGTCACGCGTGCCGCAACTGGCGCAGGAACTGCGCCTCTCTCTGTCGATCTTGCGAGCGGCGAGATGCGGCTCCCTGCCGGGGCCGACGTCGCCGCCATTTCAAGGGCGGTCGAGCGCGCCGGGTTCGGCATCCAGAAGTAAGACGTTCGCCGCGCAACGGGCCGCGCGGTGCCGGCATGCGATGCAGCCGTGCACGGCACGAAGAGCGCTTCGCGTAAGCGTTTGATCTGATTGTTTTTTTTCAGCATGGATCCGATGGCGGGCAATGGCTTGAATAGATAGTAAGCAAGCTTATATTAAGCGGGCTTAGGAGACATGCATGGATCTTCCTGAAAAGAATCTCGGCTTCCTGCTGCACGATGTGGCCCGCCTGATGCGCAAGCGCTTCGAGCAGAACGCGCGCGGTCTCGGCCTCACCCGATCGCAGTGCCAGGTCCTGGCGCACCTCGCGCGCAACGAGGGCATCCAGCAGAGCGGCCTTGCCGATATCCTCGAGGTCGAGCCGATCACGCTGACCCGCCTTCTCGATCGCCTGGAGGAGGCCGGCTTCGTCGAGCGTCGTCCTCATCCGACCGATCGCAGGGTCCGGCAGCTCCATCTCACCGAGAAATCCCATCCGCTGTTGGGGGAAATCTTCGCGATCGGCGCGGCGACGCGCAGCGAGGCCCTCGACGGCGTCAGTGAAGAAGACCGCGAAAGGCTGTTCGCCGTCCTCGCCAGCATGAAGGGCAACCTTCTCGCGAAGTCGACGTCGACAGCCGGTGAAAGGAGAGCGAGCAATGGCTAACAGGGGATTCTTCCGGCGGCAGGGGGCTGCCGATGAAGTGGCTGCCCCGACGATGGAAAAGCCGAAGCAGCCGAAAAGCCGGCGCCGGCTGTTGCTTTTTGCGGGCCCGGCGCTCGTGCTCGCTGGTGGGTTGTTCGTCTACATGACGGGCGGGCGGTATGTGAGTACAGACAACGCCTATGTGCATGCGGGCAAGGCGACGGTTGCCACCGACGTCTCGGGCATCGTGGCGAATGTCGCCGTGCACGAAAGCCAGAAGGTGGAGAAGGGACAGGTCCTGTTCACGCTCGATCCGGAGCCCTTCCGCATCGCTCTTGCCGGCGCCGAGGCCAATCTCGGTATCGTCCGCAATCAGATCATGACGCAGCAGGCGACCTACAAGCAGAAGCTGGCGCAGATCGAGCAGGCGAAGACGGATGTCGCATTCTACGACACCGGCCTGCAGCGGCAGGCCGACCTGCTGAAGCGCGGCGTGGCCGCCCAGGCCACCTACGACCAAGCCAAGCGGGATGTCGATTCGGCACGCGAGCGGCTGGATGTCGCGCGCCGCGATGCCGAGGCCGCGCTGGCGCAGCTTGGCGGCAATGCCGATGCGCGGATCGAAGACAATCCCAATTTCCAGGCGGCGCAGGCGCAAGTGGACAAGGCGCGCCGGGATCTTTCCCATACGACCGTCGTCGCTTCGCTGCCGGGCGTCGTGACGAATGTCGACGCCCTCCAGGTCGGGGAGTTCCTGCCGGCGGCTCAGGCGGCGTTCAGCCTCGTCTCCTCGACCGACGTGTGGGTCGAGGCGAATCCGAAGGAGTCCGACCTCGCGCATCTCAAGGTGGGAGACAAGGCCACGATCACGATCGATGCCTATCCCGGCCGGGAGTGGCATGGCACGGTCGTAAGCCTCGCGCCGGCCACGGGCGCGGAATTCTCCGTGCTGCCGCCCCAGAACGCCACGGGCAACTGGGTTAAGGTCGTCCAGCGCGTTCCGATCCGCCTGCAAGTCGACCTGCCGGCCGATGCGCCTCCACTGCGGACCGGCATGAGCGCCAACGTCGAGATCGATACCGGTCATCAGCGTCAGCTTGGCGATCTGTTCGGCGGCGCAGCTCAAGCCGCCGGGCTCTAACCATGTCCACGGTCGCCTCTGAGGCGGCCCGGCCGACTGCCGAGCCGAAGCATGTCGTCCTACTGACGCTCTGCGTCATGCTGGCGACGATCATGCAGGCGCTGGACACGACCATCGCCAACGTCGCGTTGCCCTATATGCAGGGATCGCTTGCGGCGACGACGGACCAGATCAACTGGGTCCTGACCTCGTACATCGTCGCCGCGGCCATCGCGACGCCGGTCACCGGATTCCTGGAGCAGCGCCTCGGTCGCAAGCGGCTTTTCCTGATCGCCGTTTCCGGGTTCACGGGGGCCTCGGTGTTGTGCGGTATCGCGACTTCCCTGCCGGAGATGGTGGCCTTCCGCCTGTTGCAGGGCGTGTTTGGTGCCTCTCTCGTGCCGCTGTCGCAGTCGGTTCTTCTCGATTCCTATCCCAAGGAAAAGCACGGATCCGCCATGGCGATGTGGGGTGTCGGCGTGATGGTCGGCCCCATCCTCGGGCCGACGCTGGGCGGCTGGCTGACCGAATCGTACAATTGGCGCTGGGTGTTCTACATCAACGTGCCGATCGGACTCCTGACCTTCCTCGGCCTGTCGGCCTATCTGGCCGAGACCAAGCGCAGCAAGGCAGGGTTCGACTGGTTCGGCTTCGCGATGCTCAGCCTCGCCATCGGCTCTTTCCAGATGATGCTCGACCGCGGCGAGCAGGTGGACTGGTTCTCTTCGACCGAGATCGTGATCGAAGCGGTGTTGGCCGCGCTGGCCTTCTATCTTTTCCTCGTCCAGACCTTCACGGTGAAGCAGCCTTTCATCGATCCGGCGATCTTCAAGGACCGGAACTTCTCGGTCGGTCTGTGCTTCATCTTCGTGGTCGGCATCATCCTGCTGGCATCGCTGGCGCTCATCACGCCGTACCTGCAGAACCTGATGGGGTATCCGGTCGTCACTGCAGGTCTCGTCCTGGCGCCGCGCGGCGTCGGCACGATGATCGCCATGCTGCTGGTCGGGCGGATCATCAACCGGGTCGACCCGCGTATCCTCCTGGTGGCGGGCCTGCTCATCACGGCGGCCGTGCTGTGGGAAATGACCGGCTTCACCCCGGCCGTCTCCGAGTGGACCCTCATCCGCACGGGCGTCCTTCAAGGGATGGGGCTCGGCTTCATGTTCGTGCCGCTTTCGACCATCACGTTCGCGACCCTGCCGGGCCAGTTCCGGACGCAGGGCACCGCTCTCTACAGTCTGATGCGCAACATCGGCTCGAGCATCGGCATCTCGATGGTGATCTTCCTGCTGACGCGCAACACGCAGCTGGTGCACGAGGAACTGGCGGGCCGGGTGACGCCGTTCAACGATGCCCTGCAAGGGGCCGGGCCGGCGATGTTCTGGGATACAACGACGATTGTCGGCCGTGCCGCCCTGAATGCGGAGGTGACGAAGCAGGCGGCCGTCGTGGCCTATGCCAACGACTTCAAGCTCATGATGCTTGTGGCTCTCGTCGCCTTGCCGCTCGTCCTGCTGTTGCGCAAGGCAAAGCCGCAGGCCGGCAGCGGCCACGCCGCGGTACTGGAGTAGCGGTCCGGCTATTCCAGCGTCACGCCGGCATCCCGGACGATCTTGCGCCACTTCGTGTTCTCGATGGCGATATAGGCCTCGAACTCCTGCCGCGCTTCCTTGGCCGGAACGAAGGAGAGTTCCTTCATCCGGTCGAGCACGGCCGGGTCCTTCAGAAGGCGCATCACTTCGGCGCTGACCTTGTCGAGGATGGGCTCGGGCGTGCGGGCCGGCGCGGACAGGCCGATCCAGCCCACGGCAACCACCCCATATAGTCCTTTCTCCGCCACCGTCGGCACGTCGGGCAGGAACGGCGAACGGCGCTCGTCCGCAATGCCGATGGCCTTCACTTTGCCCGCGCGCACGGGGCCGACCGCGCCCGGTACGGCGTCGGACAGGAGTTGGATATCGCCGCTTTGAAGGGCGAGCTGGGCGTCGGCGTTTCCCTTGAAGGGCACGTGCGTGAGTTTGATACCTGCCACGCTTCTCAGCATCTCGACGGCGAGATGGCTGGCCGAGCCGTTGCCCGACGAGCCGTAGTTGAGGTCGGCTCCGGCCTTCGCCTTCGCGACGAGGTCCGCGACCGAGGCGATGCCGCTCTTCAGGCTGGCCATCAGAACCTGGGGCGTGAGGCCGATATTGGCGATCGGGGCGAAATCCTTCTGCGGATCGTAGGGCAGCTTCGGGTAGAGCGCCGGACCGATGCCGTGGGTCGAGATCGTCACCATCAGAAGCGTGTAGCCGTCGGGTGCCGATTTGGCGGCGACTTCGGCGCCGATCTGACCGCCGGCACCGGGCCGGTTCTCGACGATCACCTGCTGTCCCAGTGATTTTGTAAGCTGCTCGGCCATCAACCGGCCCAGGATGTCGGTCGCCTGGCCGGCGGGAAAGGGAACGATGATGCGGACGGGCTTGGTGGGCCACGACTGACCAACAGCCGGGGAGGCGAGAGCGCCGGCAGTCCCCGAGACGAGTATCGACCGGCGAGTCAGCAACAGAACCTCACTGTTTCCAAGGCGGGCCTTGCGAAGAGCCTCCAGCCTCAGGCGGCCTTCTTGCGGGCCTGCTGGCTTGGATGGTCGCCTGCGATCTTGAGGAAATTCTCGAGGATCTTGTGCCCGTGTTCCGACGCGATGCTTTCGGGATGGAACTGCACGCCATGGATCGGCAGCGTCTTGTGGCGCAAGCCCATGATGATGTCGTCGGTCTCGGCCGTGATCTCGAGCTCCTCGGGAAAGCCTTTCCGGTCGACGATCAGCGAGTGGTAGCGCGTGGCCTGGAAAGGCGACGGCACGTCCTCGAAGACACTGCGGTTGCCGTGCTTCACCGGCGACAGTTTGCCGTGCATCGGCATGGGCGCGCGGACGACCTCGCCACCGAAAACCTGCCCGATGGCCTGGTGGCCCAGACAGACGCCAAACAGGGGGACCTGCTCCTTTGCCGCGCCGCGGATCAGGTCCATGCAGATGCCGGCTTCATTGGGCGTGCAGGGGCCAGGCGACAGGACGATGCCGGCCGGTTTCAGCGCCAGCGCTTCCTCGACCGTGATCTGGTCATTGCGATGAACGGCACAGTGGGCCCCCAGGTCGCCCAGGAAATGGACGAGGTTGTAGGTGAAGCTGTCGTAGTTATCGATGAGCAGGAGCATGGCCCCAGTCTAGCAGGTTCCGGCGTCGCCTCCACCCGTCGGGGGAGAGACGAGAATCGCCTTTCCCGATGCCGGAAGCCTCCGCCGGACGCAGGGGGGAGGGGCCGCTACCCCTTGGTCAATTCGGGGAAATCTTCCTCCCGGAATTCGCCGGTCCCGCGCTGGTTTTCGGCCGCGCGCTTCTCCTCGTCGCGGCGTAGCTCCACGCGCCGGATCTTGCCGGAGATCGTCTTGGGCAGGTCGGCGAACTCGAGACGGCGCACCCGCTTGAACGGCGCCAGCCGCCCGCGCAGGTGCTGGAAGATCGACAATGCCGTCTCGCGGTCGGGCTTCCCGGCAGATGTCAGCGTCACATAGGCCTTGGGCACGGCAAGCCGCATCGCGTCGGGTGCGGGCACGACGGCGGCTTCGGCAACGGCGGGATGCTCGATCAGCACGCTCTCCAGCTCGAACGGGCTGATCCGGTAGTCGGACGCCTTGAACACGTCGTCGGCGCGGCCGACATAGGTGAGGTAGCCGTCCGTGTCCCTGGAGGCGACATCGCCGGTCCGGTAGACGGCTCCAGTGAGAGGCGCGATCGAACCGTCATCCTGCTGGTAGCCCTGCATCAGCGCCGCCGGGCGGTGGGAAAGGTCGATGCAGATCTCGCCTTCCTCGGCGTCCTGGTCGTCGGCATCCAGGAGCCGGATGCGATAGCCGGGCAGGGGGCGTCCCATGGAGCCGGGTTTGATCGGCTGGCCCGGCGGGTTTCCGACCTGGGTGGTCGTTTCGGTTTGGCCATAGAAGTCGCGGATGGTCAGGCCCCATGCCTTTTCGACCTGTTCGATCACCTCGGGATTGAGGGGTTCGCCGGCAGCGAGGACCTCGCGCAGGGACGTCCGGCAATTCTTGAGGTCTTCCTGGATCAGCATGCGCCAGACGGTCGGCGGCGCGCACAACGTGGTGACCCGGTTCGCGACGATGGCGTCCAGGAGGTAGCGTGCGTTGAAGCGGGGCTGATTGGCGATGAAGATGGTGGCGCCGGCGATCCAGGGTGCGAAGAAGCAGCTCCACGCGTGTTTGGCCCATCCTGGCGAAGAGATGTTGAGGTGTATGTCGCCCGGCTTGAGCCCGAGCACGTAGATCGTCGTCAGGTGGCCCACCGGGTACGAGCGATGCGAGTGCATCACGAGCTTGGGCTTCGCCGTGGTTCCCGACGTGAAGTAGAGCAGCATCGGATCGTCGGCGCCGGTTGGACCATCGGGCGTGAAGTCCGGCGAGGCCTTCAGCAGGGAATCGTAGGCATGCCAGCCGCTCGGCGCATCGCCGACGGAAATGCGCGTGATCGATTTGTCGAATCCGTCGAATTTGGCCGTTTCGCCGGATGCCGCCACGACGTGCCGTGCCCGCCCGCGTTCGAAGCGGTCGGCGAGATCCACGGGTGTCAGCAGGGTGGTGGCGGGGATGACCACGGCGCCGAGCTTCATCGCGGCCAGCATCACCTCCCAAAGCGGCGCCACGTTTCCCAGCATCAGGAGCATGCGGTCGCCGCGTCGTACGCCAAGCGCGCGCAATCCATTCGCGACGCGATTCGAACGTTCGGAAAGTTCGGCGAAGGTCAGGCTGGCAGCACCATCCCCCACGATCGTGAGTGCCGGCTGGTGTGCGCGCGGTCCGCGCGCCAGCTCGGCATCGAACCAGTCGAGAGCCCAGTTGAAGCGGTCCATCGTGGGCCACTGGAATTCCCGATAGGCGGCCTCGTAGTCGCCGCGGCGCGACAGAAGGAGTTCGCGCGCCGCTTTGTAAGCCTCGACCGTCATCGCATGCCTCGTCGCTTGTTTCCGCCCTTGTGACGATCTTGGCTGGCGGCGTAGGGTGAGGGCAACAAGAAGAAAGCGCCCCCTTTGGTCGTCGAACCGCTGATCGTCGCGCTGCTGCTGGCAGCAGCGCTGATGCATGCCACCTGGAACGCCATCCTGAAGTCGGACAGTTCGGACCGGCTGGTGACGTTCGGCGTCATCATGACGACAGGCACGGTGATGGGCGTTTGCGTCGTGCCCTTTGTGCCGATGATCCACCCCGAAGCCTGGAAGTATCTCGCGCTGTCGGTGGGAATCCACGTCCTCTATTACATCTTTTTGCTGAAAGCCTATTCGTACGGCGATCTCAGCCACACCTACCCCATTGCGCGCGGTCTCGGCCCGCTTCTCGTGGCGCTGGTTTCGGGCCGCATGCTCGGCGAGCATCTGCGCGCGCAGGACATCGTCGGCGTCGTGCTGCTGAGCCTTGGCCTCGTGGCCCTGGCCATGCCGCTCCGGAACGCGGTGCCGCGCCCGGGCAGCCGGCACGGACTTGCAACACTATTCGCCGTGCTGACCGGCTTCACGATCGCCGGCTACATCGTTTCCGACGGTCTGGGGGTGCGGGCAGCCGGGCCTGGCCTCGAACACCGCATCTCCTACATCGCCTGGCTTGCCGTGCTGGAGGGGCCGTGGCTGCTCGTGCTCGCGTTCTGGCTGCGTCCAGCGAGCGCGTGGATCCACGTGAAGCGCACCTGGTATCGCGGCGTCATGGGCGGCGTGATCGCCAATATCGGCTACGGCATCGCCATCTACGCGCTGGCGCTCGGCCCGATGGCCCATGTCGCGGCGCTGCGCGAGACATCGGTTCTGTTTGGCGCCCTGATCGGGACGCTGCTGCTCGGCGAGCCGTTCGGGCGCCGCCGGATCATGGCCGCGGCCGTGATCGTCGTTGGTCTCGTCCTGATGAACGGGCCGCGCATCGCCTGACCGGCGGGGCTGCGCGCAGGCCGAGGCAATGGGCTGCGACGGCATCGTGCTTGTCGAGGATTGCATTCGCTGCCATGGCTCGGCGAGGATCGGGGGCCTGTCATGTCCACTCGCAACCTCGACAAACTGATCGCCCCGCGCTCGGTGGTGGCAATCGGCGCCAGCGCCCGGCCGGGATCGGTGGGCGAGGCGGTGACGCGCAACCTGCTGGCCGGGGGCTTCCAGGGCGACGTCCAGTTCGTCAACGTGAAGGGCGGCACCATCGAAGGCCGCAAGGTCTATCGCCGTGTTTCGGAGTTGCCGGAAGCTCCGGACCTCGCGGTGATCATGACGCCGCCGGACAGCATTCCGGGATTGATCGTCGCGTTGGGCGAGAAGGGAACGCGCGTCGCCGTGGTCATCAGTGCCGGGCCCGGGACAGGCCCCGAGGCGGCCTTGGTCAATGCGCGTTGGCGCCAGCGGCTGCTACGCGCGGCGCAACCCTATCTGCTGCGGATCGTGGGGCCGAACTGCATCGGTTACGCGGCCCCACGGGTGGGACTCAACGCCAGTTTCGGGCCGACCCGGCTCAAGGGAGGCCGGGTCGCGGCGATCGCGCAGTCCGGCGCCGTCCTGGCGGGGCTCGCGGACTGGGGCGTGGCGCAGGGCATCGGTTTTTCCCACCTCGTTTCCATGGGCGACATGGCCGATGTGGATTTTGGCGACGTGCTCGACATCCTGGCCCGGGACTACGACACGCGTGCCGTCCTCATGTATGTCGAAGGCATCACCCAGGCCCGCAAGTTCATGTCCGCGGCCCGGGGCACCGCGCGTATCAAGCCGGTCATCGTGCTGAAGGGCGGGCGCCACGCCGCGGCGGCCCATGCCACCGCCTCGCATACCGGCTCGATGGCCGGATCCGCCTCTGTCTACGACGCGGCCTTCGCACGCGCAGGCCTGGTCCGCGTCACCGGACTCGGGGAGCTGTTCGATGCCGCCGAGACGCTGGGGTATGGCATCGCCCCGCGCAACGAGCGCCTGGCCATCCTGACCAACGGCGGCGGTGCCGGGATCGTCGCCACCGATCTGCTGCTCGACGAGGGCGGTGAGATGGCGACGCTGGCACCCCGGACCATCGCCAACCTCGACAAGAAGATGTCGCATGGCTGGTCGCGGGCCAATCCGGTGGACATCGTCGGAGATGCCGACGGGCCGCGCTACGCCGCGGCTCTCGATGCCCTGGCCGACGACCGGGGGGTCGGGGCGGTGCTGGCCATGAACGTGCCCACGGCGCTCACCTCGTCGGTGGAGGCGGCCCGCGCCGTTGCAGGCGCGCCGGGCGCCAAGCTGCTGCCGGTGATCGGTTGCTGGACGGGGGGACCCGAGGCGCAGGCGGGCCGCCACGTGCTGCACGAGGCTGGAATCCCGGCCTACGACACCCCGCTGCGCGCCGTGCGTGGGTTCATGCATATCGTGGAATACAAGCGCGGCCAGCGCGCGCTGCAACGCACGCCGCCGTCGATCCCCGAGATGCGGGCCGATACCGGCCTCGTGCGCAGAATCGTGCAGGACGCGCTCGCTGAAAAGCGGGCTGTCCTGACAGAGCCCGAGGCCAGGAGGGTGCTGGCTGCCTATGGCATCCCCGTCGTGCCGACCGAGGTCGTTCCGGACGGGCCGTCGGCTGTCGCCGCCGCCGCCAGGTTTGGCTTTCCTGTCGCCGTAAAGATCTTGTCGCGCGACATCAGCCACAAGAGCGATGTTGGAGGCGTGGCCCTCGACCTCGTGTCCGAACAGGCCATCCACGACGCGGTGCGCGAGATGACCGGCCGAATGCTCGTGCAGGCCAACAAGGCCCGGATCGACGGGTTCGTGGTGCAGCCGATGATTCGCCGTCCGCACGCCGTGGAACTGATCCTCGGCGCTGCGGAGGACCCCGTGTTCGGTCCCATCCTTCTGGTCGGCCACGGCGGCGTCGCGGCGGAGGTGATCGACGACAAGGCGCTGGCGTTGCCGCCGCTCGACCCCGTCCTCGCCGAGGATGCGCTGAGCCGTACACGGGTCGACCGCCTGCTGCGCGGCTATCGCGACCGTGCGGCCGCGGACCGCGGCGCGGTGAGCGAGGCGATGGTGCGTCTGTCGCAGCTCATTGCCGATGTCGGCGAGATCGCCGAGCTGGACATCAACCCGCTGCTCGCCGATGCGGATGGTGTCCTGGCGCTCGATGCGCGCATCGTCGTGCGCAAGCAGCAGAAAGGCGATGTCCGCGCGGCACGCTTCGCCATCCGGCCGTATCCGGTGGAGCTCGAAACGGACATCGAGCATCGCGGCGAGCATCTGCATATACGGCCGATCCGACCCGACGACGAGCCGATGCTGCGTGCCTTCACCCAGCGTCTCACCCCCGAGGACGTGCGCATGCGCTTTTTCGGTCCGATCCGCGAGATGAGCCACGAGATGGCGGCTCGCCTGACCCAGATCGATTACGACCGCGAGATGGCCTTCATGCTGATGGAGGGCAGGGAGATGATCGGCGTCGGGCGCCTCGTCGCCGAGCCGGGGTTCGAGCAGGGGGAGTTCGCGCTGACCGTCGCGTCCGACCGGCAGGGGCGGGGCTATGGGGCCCTGCTTCTCAATCACGTCCTGCGCTACGGCAAGTCGCGCGGCATGAAGCGCGTCGTCGGCCATGTGCTGCGCGAGAACCGTAAGATGCTGGACCTCGCCAAGGAACTCGGCTTCCGGCGCGAAGGCGGCCGATCGGGCGAGCCGGATATCCGGGTCGTGAAGTCGCTGGCTGCCGTCTGATCCGCCTTTGTAACTTTTGTTTTGTCGCGCGCTGCGATCTCGGGCAGAAGAATGGCGATCTGCCAAGGGCTTAGGGCTGCTCCCTTAGATGGCGTCTAGGAAGAACAGAAGCGGGAAGGCGAACAGAAGGAGTCCGAAGCGGGCGCCCCGCATCGTCGACCGGCTGCGAACGCGTTTCGACGGGCTTCTGGGATGGCTGGGCGCGCGCCGCACCGTTGCCATGGTCGTCGGCGTCTTGCTGCTGTTTGTCGGCAGCGTCATCGGCGGCTACTGGGGCGCCCGCAAGCTCGCGCTGCACGATTCGGAGCAGGCCACCCGTCAGACGCTTCAGGAGATGAAGCGCAGCGCCCCGCCGCGGCCCGCAGCCGACCCAAAATATGCGCGCATTGAGGATCTGCCGGACTTTCCCAAATACACGGACTCGGTCCCGGGCAAACCTCGCGCGACGATCGAGGAGAAGCCACGGCCGGCGGCGCGGCCGCAACAGGTCGCCGCCGCGGTCGCCGAACAGGCATGGCGCCGCAACGCGCTGCCGTTCCGCGACCTCAACAGCCGTCCGCTGGTGGCCATCGTCATCGACGATGTCGGCATCGACCGGCCGCGCTCGCGCCGGGCGTGGGAGCTTCCCGGGCCGATGACCATGTCCTTCCTGCCCTACGCGAAGGACCTGGCCGAACAGGCGCGGGCGGCACGTGCGCGCGGCCACGAGTTGATGCTGCACCTGCCCATGGAGCCCAATGGCCGCAACGATCCGGGGCCCGGGGCACTGCTGGTCTCGATGAGCGATGTCGAGATCCGGCGCCGCACCGACAGCGCCCTCGACAGCTTCACGGGCTTCGCCGGCGTGAACAACCACATGGGCAGCCGCTTCACGGCCAACCGGCCTGGCATGGACGTCGTGATGCGCCAGCTCAAACCGCGTGGCCTCATGTTCCTCGACTCGCGCACGACCGCGCAGTCGGTCGGCGACCAGACGGCTGCAGAGACCGGCGTACCTTCGATCGTGCGGCACGTTTTCCTCGACGACGACGAGTCGCTCGACTCCGTGCGGCGCAAACTGGCGGAGGTCGAGACGGCGGCGCGCCGGCAGGGTTTCGTGGTGGCGATCGGTCATCCGCACGAGGCCACGCTGCAAGCGCTGCAGGAATGGCTGCCGACCGTGCCCTCGAAAGGGCTTGCGCTCGCGCCGGCGACCGCGGTGTTGCGCAAGCGCAACGGCTGGGACTGACTCGTCTCCAACGAAAAGGCGTTGGAGGGAAGGCTCGTGCGATACAGGAAGGACGCGATGATCGTGGAACGCGTCGCTCTGTGGCGACTACCGGGGCTATAGCGTCTCGACGAATCAGCCCCCCGGGGGCGGCATCATGGTGCTGGAGATGCTGAACATCCTGGAGCATGTCGACCTCGGCGCGCAGGGTCGAGCGCGAATTGCAGGCGCGTGGCTATCCGGTAGTGCGCAGTCCTTT